>Ga0265295_1000063_pt1 | contig 211506 bp, 213 predicted proteins | sample Munlansysbiofilm_FD_192503 | JGI IMG/M metagenome (GOLD analysis project Ga0265295, IMG submission 192503) | Leachate microbial communities from a municipal landfill in Southern Ontario, Canada - Methane capture system biofilm | ecosystem: Engineered > Solid waste > Landfill > Unclassified ...
TCAATACAAAATTTTATAGTTGATTCTCTAAACTCTTGTGAGTAATTACTTTTTCTCATTTTTATTCTCCGCTTTCACTAATTTTAACATAGTTATTTTCTATGTCCTATTTAGTGTAGCCAGATCACTATCTTAGTGTTTTATTTACAGATATTAGACAATTTTTGTCTATACTCTTCTAATTCTAAGACTTTATTATCCAAATTCTTTGTACTTGCTCGTTCTATATTTTTATACATTTTTCCATTGAATGATTTACTATAATCTATCCGTACACTAGTTTGTCTACTACTAGTATCATATGTATAATTTAATTCCCCTATAGTCATAAAAACATATTTTTTCTTTGCCTTTGAATTTTTTATCCTATTATAATGATATCCTGATACTTTTTCAAAAGATTTGAATGAATATCGGGGATAAGCAAAAATAGAGGTAATCAAATTTAACTCTTCATCAGTAATATAAAATTCATAACTAGCATCTTTAAATATAAGTTTTTCATATTCTACTTTCTTCTTAAGATGATAAGACAAAATAGTATCTTTTTCTTTTAATGATAAAGATACTAAATCAAAATAATCATTTTTAATCAAATATCCATTTTTTTTATTCATAAATTCTTTTCTTAAACTTTTTATCTCTTCAATATCTTTTTCTAATTCTTCTATTTTTTTATTAAATAGTTTATAATCTTTAAATTCTTCAATAGTCTTACAACCATATCTATTTGCTTCTTCTAGTTGTTTTAATTTTTCAGCTTCTAATCTTCTTAATCTATTTTCTGATGGATATTGAAGTGGGTTTAATGTAATATTTATCTCTACATCAGAAGATATAAAAACTTCTTTTTCAATTTTATATAGCCACTCACCATCAACTGAATTTCCTTCAACTTTAATGATGTGACTTCCCTCTTGAAGTTTTATTTTTGTTATACCTTCTCCTGCAATTGCTTTAAATTTACCATCTATAAATATATTTATATTTTCCCAAGTAGTTAAATTTACAATTCCAAATTTCTCTTCTTTACAACCAGTAAAAAGAGTCAATACCACTCCTATACCAAAAAGAATTCTTAATATTTTTCCCATATCTAACCTTTTTATTTATTGAATTTTTAGTTTATTAAAATTAATGTTATTTTTTATTTAAAAACTGCCCTAGCTCTCTATTTTTTATAAGTTTTTTATAGTTTTTTACACTTCCATGCATTGATATATAGATACCATTTTCACACTTTGAGTTAAGAAATCCAATTGCTTGTGAAAAATTCAGAGTTGCTTCTATTTTGTTTATAGAAATTGGAAGCATAGCTCCTGTTAAAATTATAGTTTTATCTTTTATCTTTTCATCTAAATATTTTGCCGTTAAATCCATAGTATCTGTTCCATGAACTATAATAATATTTTCATTTTTAATGTTTTTTATAGTTTTTACTATAAGTTCTCTATCAACATCACTCATCTCTAAACTATCTTTAGAGATGATATTTAAAACATCAAAATCTATGTTATAGCAGTAACTTATAATATCATCTAAAGCAATACTGTCTTTTGGAACTTCTAACTCTCCAGTTATAGGATTGTACCTTTTATTAAAAGTACCTCCTGTGTTTATAACTGTGATTTTAGATTTTGTCATAGTTGTGAACCATATTTTTTGGTTGAAGAAGTTCTTCTAACTCCTCTTTTGTAAACAGTTTTTGCTCCAACAAAATATCATAAACTCTTTTTCCAGTTTTTAAAGCCTCTTTTGCAACAGCAGAGCTTTTTTCATATCCTAAGATTGGATTTAATGAAGTTACCAATGTTGCAGAATTTAAAACATTATTCATACAAACTTCAGGATTTGCTGTAATTCCTTTGATACACTTTTCAGCTAAACTCTCAAATGCTCTTCTCATCATATTTATAGATATGAATAGTTTATATGCAATTATTGGCTCAAACACATTTAGTTGAAGTTGTCCATGTTCACTTGCCATTGATATTGTAACATCAGCCCCAATTACATCAAAAGCAACTTGATTTACTACTTCAGGCATAACAGGATTTACTTTTCCAGGCATTATTGAACTTCCTGGTTGCATTGGAGGAAGATTTATCTCATTTAATCCAGCTCTAGGACCACTACTTAAAAGTCTTAAATCGTTACAAATTTTTGATACTTTTATAGCAATAGATTTAAATCTTCCAGATATATGTACAAATGTACTTGTATCTTGAGTTGCTTCAATCATATCTCTTGCCATATAATAATCAGTTCCAGTTACAACTCTTAGATTTTTGATAACCAGTTCCTGATACTCTGGTTTTGTATTTATTCCAGTTCCAATTGCTGTTGCTCCAAGATTTACCTCTCTTAAAAGCTCTTGAGCTCTTGAAAGTCTTAAAATATCATCATCAATCATTGTTGCGTAAGTTTTAAACTCTTGCCCCAAAGTCATAGGAACTGCATCTTGAAGTTGTGTTCTTCCCATTTTTAAAATATCTTTAAATTCAACAGCTTTTTCATAAAAAGAGTCTCTTAAAATTTTTAAACTATCTTGCAACTTAAAAATTAGTTCATAAAGTGTAAGTTTAATTGCAGTTGGATAAGCATCGTTTGTAGATTGACTCATATTTACATGGTTATTTGGATGAATGATTTCATATGAACCTTTTTTATGCCCTAAAATTTCCAAAGCTATATTTGCAATAACTTCATTTGCATTCATATTTGTAGAAGTTCCTGCTCCTCCTTGAATTGGGTCAACTATAAACTGATCATGAAATTCACCAGCAATAATTCTATCACAAGCTTGAACAATAGCATCTTTTTGGATTTGTGTTAAATCTCCTAACTCAAAGTTTGTTAAAGCACAAGCTTTTTTAACTTTTGCAAGTGAGATAATAAAATTTGGGAAAAGGTTAATTCCAATTGTAGTAATATTGAAATTTTCTTTTGCTCTTAAAGTTTGAATACCATAATATTTATCATTTTCGATCTCTTTTTCACCTAAGAAATCTTTCTCTACTCTGTGTAAGTTATCCATTATAATCCTTTAAAAAATTTAAAGGATTATAGAATAATCCTACACAAAATAGTATTAAACTACTTTGTAATTAATTCATCAACAATTTTTACTAAATAGTTACTTGATATTTTTGCACTGCTATTTAAAAATTCATCAAAATCAAAATTTGCTTCACCATTAGCACTATCACTAATTGCTCTTAAAATAAAAAAAGGAACATTTAATGAATCACAAACAACTGCAACACTTGCACCTTCCATCTCTAAAGCATCAGCTTTAAAAGTAGTTTCAATAAACTCTTTTCTCTCATTTGAATGAACAAATTGATCACCTGTTGCAATGATTCCTTCAATAACTTTTAGATTTTGATTAAGTGCAACTTTTTTTGCAATATCTAAAAGCTCTTTTGAACTATCAACAAAAACTTTTCCACCTGGAACAAAACCATTAGGATGTCCAAAAGCTGTTATATCCAAATCGTGTTGGCAAAGTTTTGTAGCAACTATCATATCACCAATATTAAGTTTTGGATTTATTGCACCTGCAACACCTGAGAAAAGAAGAGTATCACAAGAGAATTTTTGAATTAAAGTGCTTGCTGTTAAACTTGCAAATACTTTTCCAATTTTAGAGTGTGCAATTACAATATCTAAGCCTTTATAATTTACCTCATAATACTTATTATTTGCATACTCAATAGTTTTATAATCTTTAAAGAACTCTAAAAGAGGGTCAATCTCCTCTTGCATAGCTCCCATAATTGCTAATTTAGTCATTTAAAGCCTCAATAGTTTCATTTAAAGTTTTCATGTCAGATACATTTAAAGTTGGTTTTTCAGAGCTTTTTTTATTTAAACCTTTTAAAACAGCCCCATTTCCAAACTCAATATATAAATCAACTTTGCTATCATGAGCCTTTATTGATTGTTTATATTTTACAGGGCTAATTAGTTGAGAAGCTAATAGTTCAATTGCCTCATCTTTTGTATTATAAACTTCAGCACTTACATTTGAAACAACATCCAAAAACTCATCATTTAAATACTCAAATAAATAAGGTTTTAGATTTTCAACAGCACTTTGAAGTAGTTCACAGTGACTTGCAACGCTCATATCTAAAACTAATGCTCTTTTTGCACTAGCAGCTTTAAAAGTATCAACCAAAGACTCTAAATCAGCTTTAATACCAGCAAGTACAAGTTGCCCATCCATATTGTAATTTGCTGGCCAAACTTTTTTTCCAGCTTCTCTTTGCTCTTTACAAATAGTCTCAACCGTTTCATCATCTAAACCTAATAGTGCCATCATTCCAGCACCACCACCACTGCAAGCCTCAGTCATAAAAGTACCTCTTTTATTTACAAGCTCAATTGCATCTAAATAATCAATTGCACCAGCAGCAACTAAAGCTGAAAACTCACCAAGAGAGTGACCTAAAACAAACTCTGGTTCAATCTTACATTTCTCTTTAAAAACTGCAAGAGCAATTGAACTAACTAATAAAATAGCAGGTTGAGTAAACTCAGTTTTTCCTAAATTATCATTATCTTCAAATAGAAGTTTTTCAAAATCTATATTTAATCTTTCACTTGCTTTTTTTACCATATCTTTTGCAATATCACTATTTTCAAAAAAATCTCTTCCCATACCAATCGTTTGACTTCCTTGACCTGGGAAAATAAAAGCTACCTTTTTCATTCTAATCCTCTTTAAAAAATTTAAATTTCAAAACTATTTTTTAAAACTAATTGAGTTCTAAAAAATAGTTTTGCCCAAATGCATCTCAACACTTGGGCAAAAAATATAGTTTATCTAATCTTTGTGATTAGTGACAACCACATCCACCGTGTCCGCCACCAGTTCCACATCCACCACCGTGTGAATGTCCATGATCGTGCTCATCTGTACCACAGCTTCCACCACCACAACATCCGCCACCCATAGCAGCAAATCCACCAACAACACCTGATTGAATCTCTTCATCAGTTGCATCTCTTAAACTTAAAATTGCTACGCTAAACATTAAAGTTCTTCCAGCCATTGGATGATTATAATCAATTGTAACATTTGCATCATCAAAAGATTTAACAACTACTTGAATAGTCTCTCCATGCTCACCTTGACCATAAAGACTCATACCTTCAACTAACTCAATTCCTGCAAATTGCTCTCTTGGTAGAGTTTGAACTGCTTCAGAGTTATACTCACCATATCCATCTTTTGGCTCAACTAAAACATCTGCTTCTTCATTAGCAGACATTTTTACTAACTTATCTTCTAAACCAGGAATAATTTGACCTTTTCCAGAAACAAACTCTAAAGGAGCTTGTCCAACATTTGTATCTAATTGTTCACCAGTTTTTGCATCTTTTAGAGTATACTCTATACCTATAACTTTATTTGCCATTTTAAATATCCTTTTATAATTTGTTTAAATTTATTTTTGCCTCTTTTGCTTCTTGACTATTTGGATAAAAATCAATTAAAGTATTATAAAAACTTTTTGCATTAACCTTATCATTTAAGTTCTCAAAAGAGATTGCACAGTGTAAAAGTAACACTGGCATATAACTTGCCTTATCATACAATATTGCAGACTTTTTAAAATATGAGATAGCATCTTCATACTTTTTTCTCTTAAACCACATCTCTCCTAAATAAAAATTACTTTCAGCTGGTTTATAATTTAATTCAACCAACTTCTCAAATTTAGGAATAGCGTAAGTATACATTTTTTCACCAAAATCTTTCTTTGCATCTTCCATTAACTTTGCTTTTTCTTCTGCAGTTTTTGGTTCAATTATTGAATTACTATTTTTATTTTGAACTGTTTTTTTATTGTCATTTAGTCCTAAAGCCTTTTTTAAAGCCTCATACTCTTCTTTTGTAACAAATTGATTCATATTATTTTTAAATTCGTTTGATGATACATATTCAGAATTTATCTTATTTAAAAGTTCTGTTAAACTTTTTATACTCTCTTTTAAACTCTCTATATCACTTTTATTTTGAGTTAAAGATAAAGATGTAGTATTTAATTTTTTAGAGTCACCTTCGTAAACAGAACTCAATCCATCTAATTTATTAGATAGAGTCTCTAAGGTAGTATTTAATTCTTCAACTTTTGAAGTTAGTTCACTTATATTTGATTGATTTTTTAAAATATGTTTTTCTGTGTTTGTAAGCCCATAAGTGCTACTTTTAGTCGCCTCATAAACCGAAACCTCTTGGGCTACGGTTATTGAAGCTATTAAAGTAAGTAATAGAAATTTTATTTTCATATAGCTCTTATTTTTCTAACTCTTGCTCAACTCTTCTGTTTTTTGACCAACAAGATTCAGTTTGTTCTGTACAAACTGGATTACTTTCACCTAATGATTTAATAGTAATATTAGCTTTTACACCATTATTTACTAAAATATTTTTAACTGCATTTGCTCTTTTTAAAGCTAAAGCATAGTTATACTCATCACTTCCTCTTTCATCAGCATTTCCATAAACAACAACTGTTGTTCCTGATTCTACTTTAGAAAGTTTTTTTGCATTGTTTACAGCTTTTTCTCTATTTTCATTTGTTAAAGTAAATTTATCATAATCAAAATACACATTCTCTATAAATACTCTCTCTCCAGCAATATTATAATAGCTACCTTTTTCAGATTTCTCTAAAATAGTTCCCTCTTTTACACCATCTGTTGAAGTTGTTTGTGCAGAATCTTCAGATCCTTTTGCACTATTATTTGCATCTACTTCTTTTTGGCTACATCCAGCAGTAAATAGTAGTCCAGTAACTAATAACGAATAAAGTACCAGTTTTTTCATAATTTGTTCCTTAAAATAAATTTGACACAACATTCTACATAAAAAAACTTAATTTAAACTTGATTTCTACCAATCAATTGATTGAATTCTATTCCCTTTTAAAGGGAATAAATATGTTTTATCAAGGTTCAATCTTAGTATTCCAAGATAGCTTGAGTTATCAATTGTTCTTAAAAATAAAAGACTCTCTCCATCTTTTGAAAACTTTGGAAACTGATTTACTCCAGTTGCTGTTAATCTTTTTAAATCATTTGATTTAGTTGATGATAAATATAGATTAAAACTCTTTTTTTGGAACTGATTTTGTGAATCCCTACTAGAAAAAACTACTTTATCTTCGTATGTTGCAACTGAAGAGTTATTGTTACTATGAAAAACAAATCTCTCAACAGCACTCTCTCCTATTTTTTGAACAAAAATATTTGGATTACCTAATCTATCAGATACAAATGCAATTTTTTTATCACTATCTAAAAATTGACCACCAACATCTATTCCTGCATGAGTCGTAACTTTTGTTTTTTGTTTTGTTTTTAAATCATATAAAAATATATCAGCTTGCCCTTCAGGAGCTGCTGTTATTAAAATTTTATCTTCATTTTGATTGACATCAGAACAAACAATCATACCATCTGAGTCCATTATAAACTCTTTTGTACCTTTATATATATTTAATTTTACTAGTGTTGGTTTTTTGTAGTTGTATGTTGTATAAAATATTGTATCTTGTTTTGCATTTGCCCACTTTGGAAATAGATTTAAACCTCCACTTACAACTCTTGTTTTATAAGTTAAAGTATAATCTCCTATCATAATATTTGCTTTATTTGCACCATCATAAGCAGAAAAAACTACAAATTTTTCCATCCAATTTATACTTGGTGCTTTTATATAATCATTTGTTGCTATTGAAGTTTTATGTGCTAAAAAGATATATCTATCTTCTAAATATGTTGTATAATTTTTTTCTAAAACTAAAATATTTTTATTAATATCATATAGTTTTGTCATTAAAACATAATTTCCATTTTGCTCTTTTTTAGAGCTTAAATTTAAAAATAGATCAATACCATTATTTTTTAGTTCAATATAATTTGGATTACTTGAATAAGCAATAGAAGTCTCAAATGCACTAACTTCAAAGTTTCCACTTATATTTAAATCATCCACTACACCTTTTTTTATTTTACTTAAAATTAATCTCTCTTGACTAGAAGTATCAATAGATATAGAAATTTTTGGTTTAGATGCAATTTGTTTTACTATTTGAAGTTTTGCATCAACTGCCCATAGTGTATTTGCCATTAAAAATATTGTAAAAATTATTTTAATCATTTTTATCCTTTTGTTTAAATTCAACTTCGATTCGAATATTACCCTTTTTTGGTTTCGGATAGTTAATGGTTTTTTGAGTATCTAAAAATTTTTTTAAAGAGTTATCAAAAATCTCATTATTTGAAAATCTTAAAAAACTATAATCAAAAGTTCCATTTGAATCTATAGATATAATTACAACAGCTTTTAACTCTTTAGATTCACTTATAGGAGTCCATTTCGATAAAAGATTATTTATCTCTTTCATATACTCATCATCTTCTTGATTATCTCCACTTGATGAGCTATTTAAACTTGTTGATGTTTTATTATTTTCAAAAACTCTATCTAAAGATATTGGTTCTCTTTTCTCTTTTATAAACTCAGGTCCTTTGAATCTTTTTGGATCAATAGATTTTTTAATATTATTAATCTTTTCATCTTCTGTTTTTTTAGCAGTCTCACTAAAATTTGCAAATAGTGATTTTGCATCAAATTTTTTATTTGAAACAGAAGCTTCTTGTTGTTTTATAATTTCTGGCTCTTTTTTAATCTCTTGTTTTACAATTTTAGAAGTTTCTATTTTTGAAGATTTAGTTTCAAACATTTGTAAATCAATCTGTATAGATGTATCTTTAAAACTATAAACTTTTGTATCTGAAGAAGTTACATAAAATGATACAAATATTATAGTTATAAAATAGAGAGAAAATGCAATAAGACCACTAAGAAAAAAAGTTGAACTATTTTTCATTTTATCCATCAGTTACCAAAGAGACTTTAGTAAAACCAGCCTCTTTCACAGATTTTAAAACAAAAATAACATCATCATATTTTAAATTTTTGTCAGCTCTTATAGATACTATACTCTTTTGATCTTTGTTTTTTGAAAATAATAAAAAATCATCAGCAAAAGTCTTAATATCGTAGTTTTTTTTATTTAATACAATCTTTCTATCTTTTGTTATTGTAATAGTAATATTTGAAATATCTTGAATCTGTTTTGATTTGCTTCCTTGTGGAAGATTTATTGGTTCTTCAAACTCCATTACAGGAGCTGTTACCATAAGAATTGCTAGTAAAACTAACATAATATCAACTAAAGGTGTAATATTTAAGTCTGGTTTTTGGTTATAATCAAACAAATATTACCCTTTTGCTATTAGAATTTCAGATTGTGCTTTTAAATATACATTTAATTCATAAACTTTTCTAGATATTATTTGATGAAATGTGTAAGCAAATATTGCTACAAATATTCCAGCCGCTGTAGCAACTAAGGCTTCACTTATAGCTGGAGCAATAATAGAAAATGCAACTTTTGACTCATTTGTAAATTTAGCAAATGACTCTAAAATACCAACAACCGTTCCAAAAAGTCCAATAAATGGAGAAGTTGAAGAGATAATTGAAAGCCACGATAAGCCAACACTTGCATCTTTTATAGCATTTATTTCACATGCATTTAAAATCTCTTTTATATTATTTCCACCTGAACACTGATTTAATAATGATAGTGATGTAAATCTATTTTGTCCAGAAGTAAGTCCCTCTAAAACTCTTTTTTCATTTTCAATGATTCTGTTTAGAGTGCTATTTCTATATAAAAATATCCAAAAAACAATAATTAAGTATATTGACAGCAGTGCTAATACTATCAAAGTAATAGCACTACTATTTGTCAAATAATTTAGTAATGTAGAAATCATATTTTTTTAAAGTGCAAAAGAGTTAATTTTTGCCTCAACTGCAGCAACTGAAACATTAGAGTCTTTAACAGAGTTAATTAACTCTTTAGCAGCTTCAATATTTTTTGCAATCTCAGAATCTTTTCCACTTGTTAATGCAATAGCACCATCTACTAGAACATCAACACTATTCTCATCTACTTTTACATGTCCCCAATTAATAGCGACAGCTTCAGTAGAATCAATTTTTTCAATAATAATCACACCCACAGTTAAAGTAGATACCAGTGACGAGTGCATTGGAAGAACTCCAAACTCACCCTCTTTTCCAGGAAGAGTTACACTCTTAACGTCACCACTAAAAATACTACCACTTGGAGTAACTATTGATAATTTAATTGTATCCATATTAGACCCTTATGGTTTATTTCATTTTTTCAGCTTTTGCTAAAACCTCATCAATTCCACCAACCATATAGAATGCCATTTCAGGAACATGGTCATATTTACCATCTAAAATTCCTTGGAAACCTTCAATTGTATCTTTAAGCTCAACATATTTCCCAGGACTTCCTGTAAATACTTCAGCAACGAAGAATGGTTGAGATAAGAATCTCTCGATTTTTCTTGCACGTGCTACAACAAGTTTATCAGACTCTGATAACTCATCCATACCAAGAATTGCAATAATATCTTGTAAATCTTTATACTTTTGTAGAACTGATTGAACACCTCTAGCAGTGTTATAGTGCTCTTGACCAATAATATCTGCACTTAAAATTCTTGAAGTAGAATCTAGTGGATCAACTGCTGGATAGATACCTTTTTCTGCAATTTTTCTATTTAAAACTGTAGTTGCATCTAAGTGAGCAAAAACTGAAGCAGGAGCTGGGTCAGTTAAGTCATCCGCTGGAACGTAAACAGCTTGAACAGAAGTAATAGAACCTTTAGAAGTAGATGTAATTCTCTCTTGTAGTTTTCCCATCTCACTTGCAAGTGTTGGTTGGTATCCAACAGCTGAAGGAATTCTTCCTAAAAGTGCTGACATCTCAGATCCAGATTGTGCAAATCTAAAGATGTTATCAATAAACATAAGAACATCAAGACCTTTTTCATCTCTAAAGTATTCAGCCATTGTAAGACCTGTAAGTGCAATTCTATTTCTAGCACCTGGTGGTTCACTCATTTGACCATAGCACAGAGCAACTTTGTCAAGAACGTTTGAGTCTTTCATCTCATGGTAAAGGTCATTTCCTTCTCTTGTTCTCTCTCCAACTCCAGCAAATACAGAGTATCCAGAGTGTTTAAATGCAACGTTATGGATTAATTCCATAATAATAACTGTTTTACCAACTCCAGCTCCACCAAATAGTCCTACTTTTCCACCTTTTGAATATGGTGCTAAAAGGTCAACTACTTTGATACCTGTTTCAAACATCTCTGTTTTTGTTGATTGCTCATCAAAAGCTGGTGCAGATCTATGAATTGACCATCTTTCAACATCTGCAGGAATTGCAGCACCTTCATCAACTGGATCACCAATAACATTGAAAATTCTTCCTAAAACTGCTTCACCAACAGGAACTTTAATAGGACCTCCAGTAGCAGTACACTCTTGACCTCTTACAAGTCCATCTGTCATATCCATAGCAATAGTTCTTACTCTACTATCACCAATATGTGCAGCAACTTCTAATACTAGTCTATCTTTAGTTTTATCATCTAAAGTAACATCAATAGCTTCATTAATCTCTGGTAAATATCCGTCGAACTCAACGTCAACAACCGGACCCATTACCTGAATAATCTTACCTTTCATATAGGGCATCTCCTTCTTAAATTATTTTAATGCTTCAACACCACTGATAATCTCTATCAGCTCTGTTGTAATTGCAGCTTGTCTTGCTTTATTATACTCAACTGTTAAACTACTAACTTTCTCTTTTGCATTTTTACTAGCAGCTTCCATTGCTTGCATTCTAGCACTGTGTTCTGCAGCTAAAGAGTCAATTAGCGCATAATACATATTGAAATCAATATATTTATCAGTTAATTCTCTTAAAACTTCGTCATCATCATCTGGCTCAATATTCAGCATAGATGTAGTTTCAGTTATTTCAACTTTTTCTAAACTAATTGGTAAAAGTTCTCTTACTCTAATCTCTTGAGTAAGCATATTTAAAAATCCATTGTAAACAATGATTACTTTGTCAGTAACTTCATTTTTAAAATCTTCTACTGCAGCTTTTATGAAATCAGAAGCTTTTTCATAAGTTGGAGCCGATGATAATTCAATAGATTTTTGCTCTATGTTCTTACCTTGGAATGAGAAGAATTCAACTCCTTTTTTCCCAGCAGCTCTTAATCTTACATTTGCACCTAAAGATTCATAATCACTAATCATTTTACTTACAGTTTTAATAGTATGCATATTAAAACCACCACAAAGTCCCTTGTCAGCTGTTACAAAAACTATATCAACTGTTTTTGGAGTTGCATTTTGAACAAATGCTCTTCCTAGATTTCCATCTTCTTGAACTTTGCTAACTCGTGCTGCAATATCAGATAAAACTTCATTTATCTTAGCTGCATAACTTCTTGACTGTTCAGATAACTGTCTAGTTCTTGTAAGTTTTGCAGAAGATACAAGCTTCATAGCTTTTGTAGTTTTTTCTGTATTTTTAACACTTCCAATTTTTAATTTTATCTCTTTTAAGTTAGCCATAGACTAATCCTTAATTTGCATTAAATACAGTTTTAAACTCTTCTAATGCAGCTTTTAATTTTGACTCTGTGTTTTCATCAAGTTTTTGACTTGATTTAATTGCACTTAAAATATCTGAATATTTTTGCTCAATAAACAGATGTAACTCGTTTTCAAATCTTACAACATCTTTAACCGCAACATCATTTAAGTACCCTTTAGTACCAGCATAAATAATCACAATTTGTTTTTCAATAACAAGTGGTTTATTAACACCTTGTTTTAAAACTTCAACCATTCTTTGACCAAGTTCTAACTCTCTTCTTGTAGCTTCATCAAGATCTGATGCAAATTGTGCAAACGCTTCAAGCTCTCTATATTGAGCAAGTGAAAGTTTTAATGTACCAGCAACTTGTTTTGTAGCTTTAATTTGAGCAGCTCCTCCAACTCTTGAAACTGATAAACCAACGTTAATTGCAGGTCTAATACCTGAGTTAAATAGGTTTGTTTCTAAGAAAATTTGTCCATCAGTAATTGAAATTACGTTTGTTGGAATATATGCAGCAACGTCTCCAGCTTGAGTTTCGATAATTGGTAATGCTGTCATAGATCCAGCACCTTTTTCATCACTCATTTTTGCAGCTCTCTCAAGTAATCTTGAGTGTAGGTAGAATACATCTCCTGGGTATGCTTCTCTTCCTGGAGGTCTTCTTAAAATTAATGACATCTCTCTATATGCAACAGCATGTTTTGATAAATCATCATAAATAATCAGTGCGTGTTTTCCATTATCTCTAAAGAATTCACCCATTGTAACACCTGTATATGGTGCTAAGAATTGTAATGTTGCAGAATCAGCAGCTGATGCATTTACAACAATTGTATAATCCATAGCTCCAGCATCTTCTAATGTTCTAACAACAGAAGCAACTGAAGATGATTTTTGTCCAATTGCAACATAAATACAAACAACATTTTCACCTTTTTGATTTAATATTGTATCAATAGCAACTGTAGTTTTACCAGTTTGTCTATCTCCAATAATTAACTCTCTTTGTCCTCTACCAATTGGAACTAATGCATCAATTGCTTTAATACCAGTTTGTAATGGCTCGTGAACAGATTTTCTTGACATAATACCAGGAGCTTTCTCTTCAACATATCTTGTTTCAGTTGCGTTAATAGCACCTTTACCATCAATTGGTTCACCAAGTGCATTTACAACTCTTCCAACTAGTGCTTCACCAACTGGAACCTCAAGAAGTACACCTAATCTTTTACAAGAAGTACCTTCTCTAAGACCTAAACCTTTTCCAAGAACAACGATACCAACTGAAGACTCTTCTAAGTTTGCAGCCATACCTTTTTCACCGTTCTCAAACTCAACCATTTCACCAGCCATAACATTTTTAAGACCGTAAACTTGAGCAATACCATCTGCATAAGATATAATCTTACCAGTTTCGTTTACATCTACATTTAATTCAAAGTTATCAATTCTCTCTTTAATAATTGAACTGATTTCATCTGCTTGAATTTTTGCACCCATTCAAATTTCTCCTTTATAAGTTCTAAACTGCTTTTAAAATATGATCGATTAACTGAGTTTTTAATCTATCTTTAGAGAAAGATATTTCAACACCTAGTCCATCTATATCAACTTTAATTCCATCATAATCACAAACATTTTGAGATAATGAAAGTTTCACATCAAATTTCTTACTAAATTGTTCTTCAATTGAACTAACACTTTTAGCTGGAAGCTCTTTATTTGTATAAATAACTCCAATAAAACTATTATTTAGTTTTGCAATTTGATTTTTTAATTCTGCTGCAACAAATGGAATAATATCTAATCTTCTTTTTTCACCAAGAAGTTTGATAAAGTTTTCCAAAGATTTTTCAGGTTTTTCAACCATCGATAAAATAAACTCTACTTTAGCTGTTTCATTTATAGTTGAAGATGCTATTATAGATTTAAACTTATCATTTAAAAAAGCTTTTGCAACACCATCTAGCTTTTCACTAAAACTCGTAATTTCACCAAGATCTCTTGCTTCAAGCAATGCTTTTACATATCTTTTTGCTATTAAATCCTTCATTATGCTACCTTTTTAAGAACAATGTTTACTAACTCATCTTGTGATAAATTAATAGTATCTGAATTTAATAGCTCTTCAAGAATTGAAGCTACAACATCTTTTTTTACTCTTGAAAGTTCAACTTTCATCATTTCATCAAAATTTTTATTTAAATTTGCAATTTCTGCTTCAACAGCAACTAAAACTTTTTGTTTTATCGCTTCTACATCAGATTTTGCACCTTCAACAATCTCAGCTGCAATTCTTTTTGCATCTTCTGATTTTTTAATTGCTTCTTGTTTTTTCTCTTCTGAAGCTCTTTTAGTATCTTGAACTTTATCAAGTTCAGCTTGGATACTCAAAGTTCTATTTGAGAAAAATGCTTTAATTCTATGAGCAAGTAAATACCATAAAATCGCTGCGAATATAACAAAGTTAACGGTTCTTTGAACTATATCATAGTTCGTTTCCGCACCTTCACTTGCAAATAATGCAACTGGAACCATAGCCATAGCTAATAATAATCCTTTTATCATTATCACTTCCTAAATCGAGTTTAGCTTGTTTTTCAAGCTATTATTAAATTGAGGCATTGATGACAATAAAGAGGCTTTTAAATTCTCTGCTTCACTTTGTAAGCTATTTTTAAATTCAGCTACTTTTGTATCTAAATTCAATTTTTCACTTGCAAGTTTAACATCAGCACTATCTTTAGCTTCTTTGTAAGCTTGCTCTCTAATAGCTGCTGCTTCTCTTTTAGCTTTTGAGATAATCTCATTAGCTTCCACTAAAAGCTCATCAACATCACTACTGTTTGATTTTGCTTCTTCTAAATCACTTTTAATTTGAGCTGATCTCTCATCCATGTGATTTAATAGTGGTTTGAATAGACAACTATTAAGTCTAGCAACAACTAAAAGAAAGATGATAGCTGTGCTAAGCATTAGTATAGGACTTATGTCTAACATTCATTCCTCCATATTTTTACAGTTTAGTTTAACTAAAACGCTTAAATTCTATCAGAATATTCTATAAGGAAATATTAAAAGTGTAAAAATTTATATTTTTTTTGTATTATTGTAGATTTAAGTAACTAATTATTCTATCAATATCATCTTGGGAATTAAAAGTTATTTTAATTGAGTTTTTATCAAGCTTTGCTTTTATTTTGTCATTTTTTAAAACTTCCAAGAAATTATTTAAAACCTCAGTATTGTAACTATTAGTAACATTTTTTTTCTCATTTATATCTTTACTAATTTTTTCTTCTTTTATATCTTTTATTAATTTCTCAACCTCTCTAACAGACAAATCTTCACTAATTATTTTATCGCAAAGTTGTTTTTGAATATTAGGATCTAAGCCTATCATTACTTTTGCATGACCAGCGCTTAATTTTCCAGAAGATAAAAATTGTTGAACATATGAACTTAACTGTAAAAGTCTTAAAGTATTTGTAATTGAAGCTCTACTTTTAAATACTTTTTTTGATAACTCTTCATGTGTAATATTATGTTCATTTATAAGTTGTGCATAACAAAAAGCTAACTCTATTACATTTAAATCCTCTCTTTGAATATTCTCTATTAAAGCATGCTCTCTTAATTTTAACTCATCAATGTTTGTAATAATCGCACTAATCTCTTCCAAAGATGCTAATTTGTGAGCTCTAAGTCTTCTCTCACCTGCAATTAAAGTATATCTTCCATTATCATTTTCAACAACAACAATGGGCTGTAAAAGTCCATGCTCTTTTATAGAGTCACTTAACTCTTGAAGTTTTGTCTCATCAAAGACTTTTCTTGGTTGATTTGGATTTGCATCAATTAATGCTACTTCAATCTTTTTAACACCACTACTATTTGAGTTTGAATTTGAATTTTCATAAGCAGTTTCAACTTCTCCTAAAAGCTCACCTAAGCCTCTTCCTAGTGCCATTTTACCACCTAATTTCATTTTTTCTATCCTATTATTGCTTTCGCTAAATTTTCATAAGCTTTAGTTCCAATACTTGTTACATCATAAAGCATGATTGGTTTTCCAAAACTTGGACTCTCTGCTAATTTTATATTTCTTGGAATTACAATATAAGAATCATCTCCTAGTTTAAATAACTTACTTTCAAAATGTTGTGCCAAATCAGCAAAAACCTGTTTTGAAAGGTTGTTTTGCGAACTATACATTGTTGGTAAAAAACCTTTTATTTCAAGATTTTTATTTATAGTTTGTCTAACTAATTTTATTGTATTTAATAGCTGTGCTAAACCTTCAAGTGCAAAAAATTCACACTGGATTGGTATTAATACAGATGTTGAAGCACCTAAAGTATTTATTGTAATTGGTCCTAAAGCTGGAGGTGAATCTATTATTATATAATCGTATTCATCTTTTACAGTATCTATTTTTCTTTTTAATACAAGCTCTCTCTCTTTTGTATTTTTATAAAACTCTTTTTCAATACCAACAAGACCAATATTAGATGGAGCAACTTTTAAGTTATCTATTTCAGAGTCTAAAATTATTTCAGAAAGCTCTTTTGTTCCAAGCATAACATGATATATATTATATTCATAAGTATCTCTATGAAAACCTAAAGATGTTGTTGCATTTGCTTGTGGATCTGCATCAATTAATAACACTTTTTTCCCATCCAGTGCAAGTGCTGCACTAAGATTAACAGCTGTAGTAGTTTTACCTACTCCACCTTTTTGATTTGCTATTGAAATAATCTCTGTCATCTTAAACTAAATACCTTTTTATCGTTAATTTGTATAGAACCATCACCATTTAAAATTGCATTTTCAAGTGAAACTTTGATACCATCAATTGTTGCTTGAAATTTTTTTGAATGTCTAAATTCTACCTTAAAAAGACTAAAAATTTCCTTCCATTCAATTTTTTTAGAAATATTTTCAAAATACTCATTTAAAAGTTCCTCAATATCTATTTTTATATCCAATTTTCCAAAATCACTATTTGGTTCTTTTAAATTGATTCCAATACCACAAAAAAGAAGATCTTTTGTTGTTGAAGTAATTGCTCCACCAATTTTTTTATTTTCTATATAAAAATCATTTGGCCACTTTAAAAAAACTCTTGAACCTTTTTGTGCAAATATCTCTTTTAAAATATATGTAAAATATATACTAGCACTTTGCAAAGGTAAATCGTTTGGTAAATCGTTTTTATTTAAAACAAAAGAGAAAAATAGATTTCCAATAGCTCCTTGCCAACTATTTCCTCTACTTCCTATTCCATTAGTTTGTATATCTGCAACAACACAAATAGGCTCTTTGTAATCATTTTTGATAACATAATCTTTTAAATAAAGTTGTGTTGAATTAACTGTTTTTAATCGTATAAATTTCATTTGCAAATTATATATAATTTTATTAAAAGAGTATATTAATTATAATCAAAACTTTTAAAGGAGAATTTTAATGCTAGACCCTGTTTTACCGATTGCTTTATATTTGTTATTTGGTTACTTATATAAAATATTTTTTCAAGATAATTCAAAACAACTTGTAGATTTTATTATCTATTTTTCTCTTCCTGCAATTGTTTTTTCAAAAATTTATCCTTTGGATTTAAATTTTGATCATTTACTTCTAATTTTAATGTTTAATGCAATTATTCTATTTAATTTATTACTATCTTTTTTAATTGGTAAACTTCTTAAATTAGAAAAAATTTATCTTGCTACTTTTATGATTATGGCAACTTTTGGAAATACCTCTTTTATAGGTTTTTCTTATATTGATGCTTTTTATGGACAAGATTTTATAGTTTATGGGCTTATTTATGATATTTTTGGTTCATTTTTACTTTTAGTTTCTGTTGGTATGTTTATAATTACTTGGGGAAGTGGAAGAAAAAATAGTATCTTTACTATTTCAAAATCAATCTTTTTATTTCCTCCTATGATAATATTTTTTGTAACTTTAATTGCAAAAAACTTTGAAATTCCAAACTTTTTAATACATACAACAGATAATTTAGGCTCAACTTTAGTTCCTATTGCAATGATTGCTATTGGAATGAAACTTCAATTAAAAAACATATTCTCAAAACTTCATATTGTAACAATAGCTGTAATTTTAAAGATGATTTTTGTTCCTATAGTTGTCTTATTTTTATTTAACTATTTTTATAATTTAGATGAAACTTGGATTAAAGTTACAATTATTGAAGTTGCAATGCCACCAATGACTATGGCAGCAGTTTTAGCTATAAAAGGTGGCTTGGATGAGAAAATTGCTATAAATAGCTTAGTATTAGGTGTTATTTTAAGTCTTCTAACAATTACACTATTCACAACGCATTTAGCATAAATTACAAAAGCATTTATATGCTTTGTAATTACTCTAAAATATCTCCAACTTCCAATCTTTGACCTCTAATATACTCAACAGCATTTATAGCTTTTTTAGATGGAGCTTGAATTGTTTTAATTTTTAATGTTCCAGTCAAACATGCAACAATAATATAATCTTTTGATATCTCTAAAATTTTTCCAGCTTCATTTTTTGAACTCTCTTCAATAAGCTCAATATCCTTTATTTTTAGATCAGATTTTAAAAATATTGTTGGCCAAAAAGAGTAAGCTTTATATTTCAAAAATAGTTTTTTTGCATCAAAAAAATCTACTAATCCATCCTCTTTTTTAATCTTTTTACAGAAACTAGCTTCACAGTTGTTTTGTTTTAATGGTCTTATATTTTCAAAATTATTTAAAGTTGTAATTGTAAGTTTAGCTGCTAAAATTGATAGTTTTTCAAATGCTTCATCTACAAGTAAATTACTATTTCTTAAATATGAAAATCCCAAAATATCTCCACAATCAAGTCCCTCTTCCATAAACATAGAAGTAACTCCTAGATATTTATCATCATTTAAAATACCCTCTTGAATAGGACTAGCTCCCCTATAATTTGGTAAAATTGAAGCATGAAGATTTATACAAGGAGCAATATTTAAAATATCTTTTGGAAGAATTTGTCCATAAGCTGCAACAATAATAAAATCTGGTTTTAAATCTAAAATTGATAAATATGCAACTAAATTATCTTTTAGTTTTTTTGGTTGAAAAATAGGTATATCTAAAGAGTTATCGATACAAAACTGTTTTATATGAGGAGGTGTAAGAAGTTGTTTTCTACCTACTGGTTTATCCTCTTGAGTAAAAATTCCAACAACTTCATACTTACTTGCTAAAAGCTCTTTTAAAATCTCAGTAGCATAAGATGGTGTTCCCATAAATAAAACTTTTTTGCTCAAAATATATCCTTATTTTTTAAATAGTGTTCCACTATTATGTATATTATTTAATAAAAAATCATAAGCATTTTTTAAATCAAATCCACTACTTAGATACATAGGAATATTTTTTTGCATTAAAAAATCTGCTGCTTTTAGTTTTGTTACAATTCCACCTGTTGCAAATTTTGAATTGGCACTTGGTTTTTTATCAAGCTCTTCAGAGCTTATTTCATTTACAATTTTTTGAAGTTGTGCATCACTAAACTCTCTTGGATTTTTATTATAATATCCATCAATATCTGTTAAAATTGCAAGCATATCGGCTTTAAAATAGTGTGTTACATAAGCTGCTAATTGGTCATTATCCCCAATTAACTCTTCTGTTGAGATAACATCATTTTCATTTATTATTGGCAAAACACTGTTTTGAAGCAATATTTCCATAACATTTTTTGCATTTTGACTTCTTTTTCTTGAATCAAAATCATCTGCGATAAATAGCATTTGAGCAGCTATTATATTATATTTTGAAAACATCTCTTGATAAGTTTTCATCAATTTTGGCTGACCAATTGCTGCAAGAGTTTGTTTATTTGCTAAAACTGTTTTATCAAGTTTTAACTCTGTATAACCAGCTCCAACAGCACCTGAACTTACCAATATTACCTCTAAATTTTTCTCTATTTTTAATTTTGCAATAAGCTCAACTAAATTTTGCATTCTTTGAATTGCTAATTCATTATCTTGAGTTAAAACAGCAGTTCCAACTTTAATAACTAACCTTTTCATCTACTTTCCTTGCATTCCATATAGTGCAAATGTTAGAGCTTTTATATTTGTCTTATTTAAAGATGATATTGGTAAAACAAAATATGGTTTACTACTATCATACTTTGAGAATATTAAATCTTGAACAAAATATGGTAACTCTTCATCAAATTTAAACTCATTTTTATTACTAGCTTCTAAATTTAACTCATTTAAAAAGTTTTTAATATCCTCTTTTAAATCTTCTCCATAATAAGCATCTATTTTACTTAAAGCTATAGCAAAATTTCTTTGTGACAACTCTTGAGAAAATTTTCGCAACTCCTCTTTTAGCACTCTATATTGATCAATCATTGTTCTATAGTTTGCAACATCAATTACAAACAGAAGTGTTTTTGTTCTTTCAATATGCCTTAAGAACTCTAATCCAAGCCCTTTTCCTTCGCTAGCACCATCAATAATTCCTGGAATATCAGCCATAACAAATGAGCTATAATCTCCAACATTTACAACTCCTAGTTTTGGAGTTAAAGTTGTAAACTCATAGTTTGCAACCTCTGGAGTAGCATTTGAAGTTACAGATATTAAAGTAGATTTTCCAACATTTGGATAACCTACAAGTCCAACATCAGCAATTAATTTAAGCTCTAATCTTATATTTCTAGTAACTCCTGGAAGTCCTGGTTGAAAATATGTAGGTGCTTGATTTCTCGAATTTTTAAAGTGAACATTTCCAAGTCCACCTTTTCCACCCTCTAAAAAAAGAACCTTCTCTCCAGTTTCAAGCAAATCAAATAAAACTTCATTTGTGTCATCATCAATTACCTGTGTTCCTGGAGGAACAATTAAAACTAAGGGTTCAGCAGATTTTCCTGTTTTTTGTCTTCCCATTCCAGGTTGACCTTTGTCGGCTTTAAAAACTCTTCTTCCTTTATAAAAAGATAGAGTATCTGTATTATTATCTACTAAAAAGTAAACATCTCCACCTTTTCCACCATCTCCACCATCAGGACCACCCTGAACTATAAACTTTTCTCTTCTAAAAGATGCACAACCTTGCCCACCTTTTCCACTACTTACACTAAATCTTGCACTATCTATAAACATAGTTTTCCTTTATAAATAAAAAAAGGGTGTATGGCAAAGCATACACCCTTTTTCAAAAAGCTAAATCTCTTATTTACGAAGCAGCGTAAACAGAAACTTTTTTTCTTTTTTTATCTTTAATTTCAAATTTAACAACACCGTCAATTAAAGAGTAGATTGTATGATCTTTACCCATTCCAACATTGTTACCTAAATGAACTTTTGTTCCTCTTTGTCTAATAATGATGTTTCCAGCACTTACAACTTCTCCACCATATTTTTTAACTCCAAGTCTTCTACCAGCTGAGTCTCTATTATTTTGAGTACTACCTTGACCTTTTTTGTGAGCCATTTTATTTCTCCTTAAATTTGATTATTGCTTAAGCAGCAATTTTTGTAATTCTAATTTTTGTGAAGCTTTGTCTAAAACCTCTTTTAAGCTTAGAGTCTTTTCTTCTTCTTTTTTTATAAATTACAACTTTTTTCGCTCTGTTTACACCAGTTCCATCAAGAACTATTACTGCTTCAACTTTAGCATTAGATACTGCATCTCCAGTTTTTAATTCACCGTTATTTACAGCTATAACATCAGTTATCTCTAAAGTCTCTTTTGCAGCTTTTCCAGTGTAATCAATATCTAAAATATCACCTTCAGATACTTTGTATTGTTTCCCACCACATTTGATAATTGCGTACATCTTCTTTTCCTCTTATTTTTTACAAGCATAATTTTGGCTTAATTTATACTATCTTTTTAATTTAGAACGGGAATATTAGCTAAGATTTTATTAAAGTTAGTTTAATTTATAAATTAAATTTTGTAAGTTTTCCCTGTTTTAATTCATACAAATTATCTTTAATTTTTTTGATTAAATTGACTTTTTCTTTAAAATCAATATTTGTTTCATATGATAGGCTAAGAAGTTTATTTGAATAAAATTTATATAAAAGAACCAATAACTCTTTGTTTAATCTCTCATCATCGTAAACTTCAAGTTTATCATTTAATAAAATTTTATTTAATGAAACATCATTTATATCATTTAAAAGTGCTTTAAACTCATCTTCGTGATGTTCAAACATAGAGGGTGTTACTAAATCCAAAACCATATCTAATCTTTTTGGATTATCTAAAATCGATTTTATAATACATAGTTCTCCTATATCATAAGCAGTTAAATTTTGTTGATTTTTTCTAGTTACATTTTTTGAAGTAAAAATCATACTCTCTTTTATATTTAGTTTTTGAGCAATATATCTTTTATACTCCTCTTGAAACAAAATATCTAAGGTATTTAAATAATCATTTGAATCTTTTAGCGCTTTTTTCTTCTCAATTGGATTTGAGATATCATATGTATCTATTATATAATCTAAAACAAAAACTATAAAAGGTTTTGGCTCTAAAAACTTTTTCTCAAGCTCATTTATTTTATTATCTTTTACCATATCAGCTGGATCATTTCCATCTTCGAAAACTGCAACCCCTCCATCAAATCCACTTTGACTAAGCATCAAAGAGGCTTTAAAAGCAGCATTTAATCCAGCTTTATCTCCATCATAAGCTAAAATAATTTTTGGTTCACCTCTTCTTAAAAGTGGAAGATGATCTTTTGTAAGAGCTGTTCCTAAAGTTGCAACTGCATTTGAAAAACCTGCTTGATGAAGCATAATTACATCCAAATAACCTTCACAAACTATTAATTTATTTGTTTTATAGATTTTCTCTTTTGCTAAATGATAACCATATAAAAGTTTTGATTTATTAAATATTGGTGTTTGAGGTGAGTTTACATACTTTGCACCATGATTTGTTAAAGTTCTACCACCAAATCCTACAAGTTTACCATTTATAGAGTATATTGGAAAAATTACTCTATCTATAAATCTTGCATATAATCCACTATCTCCTTGACTAATAACTCCTAACTCAATAGCATCATTTAGGTTGTAGTGATTTTGTTTTAAAAAATCTATAGTTGAGCTTGAACTAGATGCGTAACCTATTTCAAACTTCTCTATAAATGATTCAAAAACACCTCTTTGTTTTAAATAATCTTTTATTGAATCATTTGCAATAAACTGTTTTTGGTAAAAATTTTTAATAGCATCAATTACTTTTGTATCAGTTTGTTTAACACTACTCTCTTCATATTGAAGAGTAAAATTTGTAAGATTTGCTAACTTTTCAATAGCTTCTGGGTAACTAAGTTTTTCATACTCCATTACAAATTTAATACTATCTCCACCAACTTGACAACCAAAACAGTGATATATCTGTTTTGATGGACTTACAACAAATGATGGTGTATCTTCATTGTGAAATGGACAACAAGCCTTAAAATTTGCTCCATTTTTTTTTAACTCAATATATTGCGAAACTACATCTACAATATCTAATTGATTTTTTAAACTCTCTATTGACTCTTTTTTTATCATGGTGCGAATTATACTCTTTTATTTTTTTATATGTACTTTTATGATAATATGATTTTTTAAAATTTAAAGAGGACTTCAATGGATAGTTTAATTTTGGGATATAGAGATCCAATCGTTGGTGTTATTTTTTTCTTTTTTCTTATTTTTTTAATATCATTTATAACTTACTCTTATGGACTTTATAAAGAGAGAGAGGGAAGAAAAGAGTATAGAAAATTATCAAAAAGATTTGAGCTTGGTAAATTAAAAGAGAATGACTATGTTAATTTATACAAAACTTATAATCTTCCTTTTGACTCTATTTTACTTTTAGCAAATACATTTTTACACAAAGGTGATTTAAATAGAGCAATTAGTGTATATTTAGCACTATTAGAGGTTGTTCAAGATAGAGTAAAAAAAGAGGAGCTACTTGAAGTTTTAGGAACTACATATTTAAAAGGTGGTTTTTTACAAAGATCAAACGATATTTTTCTTCAAATTTTAAAATTCTCTCCAAGAAATAAAAATGCATTAACTAACCTTATTTTAGTAAATGAGAAGATGAAAAACTATACAAAAGCTAAAGAGATATGTAACTCTTTAGAGGAGTTAGAGGTTGATTTAAGTTTAGAAAAAATCTATTTTGATTATATGATTATTTTAAATGACCCTGTTTTAACAAATGAAAAAAGAACAAAAAAACTCTATGAATTATACTTAGATAACAAAGTTTTAGAGAGAGTTTTTCTAAATTTTATAATAAATTTTAATAAAGAGTTTTTTTATAAAAATATAAATGAGTTTAATTTTGAAGATATAATTGATATTTTATGGTATTTGCCAAAAGATGAAATTGATTTTAAAGCTATAGAAAACATACCATTTTTACAAGAACTTTATACCTCTAAAGGGTATATAAATAGTGTCGATTCTAGTTTAGATTTTGATTTAGATTTATTGATTTTAATAAATAGACATAAAGATAGAAAAAAAGGTGATTTAAATTTTGAATTTATATGTAGCTCATGTAAACAATCATCTCCATTTTATGATACAAGATGCCCAAACTGTCACTCTATTTTATCTTTAAAAGTTAAACACCATTTAGTAAAAGGTTTCATTAATACAAACCAATCACTACAATAAAAATAGTATATTTTTGATATACTTACAAAAATTTTAAAAGGAGCAATATGAGCGATTATTCAAAACTTGAAAAGTGTTTGGATTATCAGTTTAAAAATAAAAACCTGATAATCGAAGCACTTACACATAAAAGTTTCAAAAAACCATACAACAATGAAAGACTGGAGTTTTTAGGAGATGCTGTTTTAAACCTTATAGTTGGAGAGTATTTATACACAAAATTTCCAAACTCAAATGAGGGAGAGCTTTCTAAAATAAGAGCTAGTTTAGTAAATGAAACTGGATTTACAAGATTAGCAAATGAGATAAATTTGGGTGATTTTATCTTTATTTCGAATGCAGAAGAGAGAAATAAAGGAAGAACAAAATCTTCTATACTTTCAGATGCTTTTGAAGCTATAATGGGTGCAATATACTTAGAGAGTGGTTTAGAGACACTAAAACCAATTATATTAAATCTTCTTGAAAAATCTTACGATAAGATAAATTTAGATGTTTTATTTAGTGATTATAAAACAGCCCTACAAGAGATTACTCAAGCAAAATTTGCATCAATTCCTGAATATGTTATTGAAGGATCTTATGGACCTGATCACAAGAAAGAGTTTGAAGTATCTATTTGGATAGATGGTAAGAATTTTGGAAAAGCTAGTGGAAAAAGTAAAAAATTAGCACAACAAGCAGCTGCAAAAATTGCTATAGAAAAACTAAAAGAGGATTAATATTGAATACATTTGGACATAGATTTAGATTTACAACTTTTGGTGAATCACATGGAAAAGCCCTTGGTTGTATAGTTGATGGTGTTCCAGCTGGAATAAAAATTGATGAAGGGTTTATTCAAGGTGAAATGAATAGAAGAAAACCAGGTCAAAATGAGTTTGCAACAAAAAGATCTGAAGGCGATGTTGTTGAGATTTTAAGTGGTGTTTTTGAAGGTTATTCAACAGGAACTTCAATTGCAATGATTATTTTTAATGAAAATCAAAAATCAAGTGACTACTCAAATATAAAAGATCTATTCAGGCCAGGACATGCTGATTTTACATATTTTAATAAATATGGGATTAGAGATTATAGAGGTGGAGGAAGAAGCTCAGCTCGTGAAACAGCAGCTAGAGTTGCAGCTGGAGCTATTGCAAAACTTCTATTAAATGAATTAAACATTGATGTAAAAAGTGGAATTTGTGAGATAGATGGTATAAAAGCAGATAATTTGAACTTTGAAAATGCTAAAAATTCAGAAATTTTTGCACTTGATTCAAATGTTGAAGATGCTCAAAAAAATGCTATATTAAAAGCCAAAAACTCTCACAATAGTGTTGGTGGAGTTGCACTCATTAATGTAAAAAATTGTCCAGTTGGGCTAGGTGAGCCAATTTATCATAAATTAGATGCACAAATAGCAAATGCAATGATGAGTATAAATGCTGTAAAAGCTGTTGAAATTGGTGATGGAATATTAGCATCTAGAGTTTTGGGATTTGACAACAATGACCAAATAAGAAAATCTGGATTTAAAACAAACCATAGTGGTGGAATTTTGGGAGGAATCTCAAATGGTGATGATATAAATGTAAAGGTATATTTCAAAGCAACTCCATCTATTTTTATAGAGCAAGATACAGTTGATATTTACGGAAATGAAGTAGAGTGTAAACTAAAAGGAAGGCACGATCCTTGTGTTGCTATAAGAGGAAGTGTTGTTGCTGAATCCATGATGGCATTAGTTCTTGCTGATATGCTTTTATTAAATATGTCATCAAAAGTAGAAAATATTAAAAAAGTGTATAAAAACTAATTTATACACTTTTTATGTTTTATATTAAACCTTGAGTTATCCCAGCTTTTTTCTTGTAATCCATAATTTCTAACTCTCTATTTGCTGTAATTACGATATCTTTATCTACTTCATAATCAAGTCTAGGATCTCTTCCTTCATAATCAACAGAGTTTAAAATAACTTTTATTGAGTTAAGTCTTGCTAAAAATTTTGTATCACTTCTTATGATTGTCCATGGAGATTTTTCAGTATTTGTTCTTTTTAGCATATCATATTTTTTTTGAGTAAACTCTTCCCATCGACTTTGCATTTGTAAATCAATCTCACTTAATTTCCACTGCTTTAGAGGATTCTCTTCTCTCTCTTCAAATCTTCTTGCTTGCTCCTCCTTTGAAACAGATAGATAAATTTTTAAAAAGTGAATACCATGATCAATCAAATCCTCTTCAAATCTTTGAACACTATTCATAAATACTTCATACTCTTTTTGTGTACAAAATCCAAAAACAGGCTCTACCATAGCTCTATTGTACCAGCTTCTATCAAATATTACTATCTCTCCACCTTTTGGAAATTGCTCTACATATCTTTGAAAATACCATTGTGTTTTTTGAACATCTGAAGGTTTACCAAGAGCTACTACTCTATAATGTTTCTCATTCATATATCTAGTAATTCTTCTAATAGCTCCACCTTTTCCAGAAGCATCTCTTCCTTCCATAAGTATAATCATCTTTTCATTATGTTTTTCAAGATGCTCTTGAAGTTTAATTAACTCTACTTGATATGGTTTTAATATCTCATCTTTTGTTCTATATATAAATTTTGAATGTATTTCACTTAAAAAACTTCCATTTCCCTCTTCTAATTTTGCTTTAAACTCATCTAAACTCATATTTGCATTTAATCTACGACTCTTTTCATAAAACTTGTCAAATGACATAATTTCCCCTTTTTAAAATTTTTTTATTATACTAAAACTATTTAGAAACTTCCCCAATATGCTTCTGTACAGACTCTATTTTACTCTCTATTCTATTTTCTCCACTACTTCTTATATCAAAATTAAGAGTCGCATAAACTCTACTACATCCTAACTCTTCAAGTTTTAAATAACAAAGATTTACCAAATCTAAAAGCTCTTTTAATGTTTTTGCTTCAACTATTGTATTCATTGATGTTAATTGATATTTTAATCCACTATTTTTTATTATATTTAAAACTTCTGAAACCTCTTTACTTTTACTTCCAACTGTGTTTGTTGGAAACATTGCTAAACTCATTAAAACTGACATTAAGCATCCTTTAAATTAATATTTTAAATTGTTTTGCTAGTATATAAAAATTTCAATAAAAAGGATCTCTATGCAACTAGACGTAACAGCTGAAGTTATATTATCACAACTTGGATACTCAAATAATGAAGGGGCTTTAAAACAGGCTCAAAAAGCAATTGATGTTACAAAAGGTTATGAAAAATTTGCAAAACATATTTTAACTTTAAATGACCAATTAAAAAAACTAAATGCTTATGTTGGGTTATCAAATAAAACTGACTATTTTAAAATAAAATGTGATGAAGCTGATTCAAACGAGATTTTAGAAGAGTTTCACGATGTAGTTTGGAAGTGGGCAAAAAAATATAATGTAGATATAGAGAGATTGGATAAAAAACCAATCTACTATATCTTAGGTGTTAGTAACTAAAAAACTTTCTTATAAGCGTGACAATAAGGGAGTTTTCCTGTTTTATTATAGTAATTTTGATGATAATTTTCAGCTTTATAAAAAGTTACTTCAGGGTATAAAGTGGTTGCTACTTTGTACCCTTTTTTTTGTAAAGTAGCTATCAAATTTTGTGATATTCTTTTTTGTTCTTCATTGCAATAAAATATCGCCGAAAGATATTGAGAACCTATATCTGGACCTTGACCATTTGTTTGAGTAAAATCATGTATTTCAAAAAATAGCTTTGCTAAAGTTTCAAAATCAACAACACTCTCATCATAAACAAGCTCAACAGTCTCTAAATGACCACTAAATCCACTTGAAACAATCTCATATGTTGGATTATCTACAAATCCTCCCATATAACCAGAAACTACACTTTTCACACCATTTTGTTTTTGGAAATAGTACTCTACTCCCCAAAAACAGCCGCCTGCAAAATATGCTTTTGATTCTTTCATACTAAATCCTTGTTAATCTTGTTTTACAATAATATTTACAACTCTTCTTACATTTGGAGCAACAAAAACTATAATAGGAATTGCACAAATTGCAGCTTTAAAAAAAGCTTCCATCCATCTATAAAAAAACCCATCTACTAATCCTAAATTTATAAATGTAATAACAAAGCTCATAATGAAGCTCATTACAGTTCCCATAATTAAAGCAAATATATATTTATCATATTTTTTATCTATCATTAAAAATCCTATATTCTATTTTTTAATAAATTTTAGTGACAAAGAATTAACACAGTGTCTAATATTTTTTGAAGTAAATCCTTCGTTTTCAAAAACATGTCCTAAATGTCCACCACAAGATGCACAAATAATCTCAACCCTTCTTCCATCGGCATCTAAAACTCTTTTTATAGCGCCTTCTACCTCATCATCAAAACTTGGCCAACCACAAGATGATTTAAATTTATCTTCACTTCTATAAAGTTGTGCATCACACTTTTTACATAGATATACTCCATCTTCATAAAAATCGTTGTAAACTCCACTAAAAGGATACTCTGTTCCTTTTTGTTCTATTACATATCTCTCTTCATCATTTAATTGATTATATTTCATCTACTCTTTTCCTTTTAAATAGTATTATATTTATTTAAAAAAATATTATAACTTTATCAATTTAAGGAGAAGGTAAAATGCAAAAAGAGAACCTACTAATAGTATGGTCAAATGCAGATATTGAAGTTGCAACTAATTTTCCACTTTTATACTCAAGTGTAGTTTTAGAGCGAAATTATTTCAAAACTGCTCATTTAATGCTTTGGGGTCCATCAATTTTACTTGTAAAAGATACTTTTATTCAAGAGAAACTAAAATATATCTTAAGTACAGGTGTAAAAATGAGTGCTTGTATTGTTTGTGTTGAGGATTATGGGGCTACAGAGGAGCTAGAAACACTAGGAATTGAGATAACTCACACAGGTGAGCTTTTAACAAATGCTCTAAAAGATGAGAGTTATTGCGTTTTAACTGTATAAAGTAAGCAAATATTTTGCTTACTTACTATAGTTTTTTCTAATATTAGTGATACTTTTTCCACCAATTCCATAATTATCACAAGATACCTCTTCAATAATTACAACTGCACTTTTTGCACCTCTTCCATCAAAAGTATCTGCAAATAGTTTTGTGATTCCCTCTATTAATCTCTCTTTTTGCTCTTTTGTAGCTCCACCATCTTCATGTGTCATTTTAATATTTATAACTGGCATTTTAATCCTTTAAATCTATTTTTTTGTTTCTAAATATCTAATAGCATCAATCATAATATTAGTTATTTTAAACAACTCTTTTTTTGTAATTGTATAAGAAACAATTGAGTAAAAAAGTTTTCCAAAAGGACGAAGCCAAACACCATTTTGAACACAAAAATCTTGTAAAATTGAAGCATAATCACTACTTTTTAACTCAATTACAGCAATAGAGCCAATAACTCTTACATCATAAACTATAGAACTATCTTTTAGTACATTCAACTCTTTTTTAAAATGCTTCTCTATTTTTTCTACTCTTTTTTTCCAAGGTGAGTTTAAAAGCTCATCAATGCTAGCACTTGCAACACTACATGCAAGTGGATTTGCCATAAATGTTGGTCCATGCATTAATACACCAATAGAGCTTGAAGAGATTGTATCACTTATAGTTTTACTTGTAAGCATAGCAGCCATTGTTAAAGTTCCACCTGTAAGACCTTTTCCAATAGTTAAAATATCTGGTTTTATATTTGTATGATTAAATGCAAACATCTCTCCTGTATGCCCAAAACCTGTTGCTATCTCATCAAAAATCAATAAAATATCATATTTTTCACAAAGTTTTTTTGCCTCTTCAAGATATTTTGGATTATAAATTCTCATTCCACCAGCTCCTTGAACAACTGGTTCGACTATAAAAGCAGCTAACTCATCTTTATGTTTTTCTAATTTATCTTCTAAATCTTTTAAAGCTTCACTAAAATCTGATTCAAAACCTAAAGCTGGAGATGATGCAAAAATATTAGAACTTAGATAATCTCCATATAAAGAGTGCATAGAGTTTTTTGGATCACAAACACTCATTGCTCCTAATGTATCTCCATGATATGAATTCTCAAGAGCTAAAAACTTATATCTATCTTTACCTTTTGCTTTTTGATATAAAATAGCTGTTTTTAAAGCGACCTCAACACAAACACTTCCACTATCACAAAGAAAAACAGAGTTAAAACCTGTAAGTTCTACTAGTTTTTGTGCTAAAGTAGTTGCTGGTTCGTGAGTTAATCCACCAAACATAATATGAGGCATAATTTTTGCCTGTTTTTTTAAAGCTTTATATATTTTTTTATTATTATAACCATGAATTGCACTCCACCAAGAGCTCATTGCATCAACTAAAACTCTTCCATCTTCTAAAAAAATCTTACAGTTTTTTGTCTTTTTAACAGCCCAAATAGGAGTTTTTGATGGTAAAGAGTTATATGGATGCCAAATGTGATTTTTATCTATTTCTAAATTAGTTTTCATCTTTTTGCAATATCCAAAACAATTGTAAGTTTTGCTCCTTTATAAAGTTGTTGTTCATATGTAAAATCACAATTTACCATAAATATACTACCTTTCATATGTTTTGTAATAATTTCGCTTGACATATAAAGCCCTATTCCTGTCCCATTGTATTGATGTTTAGTTGTAAAATATGGTTCAAATATCTTATTTATTATCATTTCAGGAACACCTAAAGCATTATCTAAAAATTCAATATGCACTCTATCTTTTATAATTTTTAGATTTATTAATATCAATTTATCTTTAATATTTTTTTCAAAAAAAGCATCTTTTGAATTATTTATTGCATTTATGAAAACTTGAATAAGCTCTGTTTCATAACCGTAAATATTGATTTCTCGCTCTTTAAATATCACTTTTATATCATTTTGTTCTAAGCTTAATTTTGTAAGCTCAATACTTTTTTGTATAGCCAAACTCAAAGAAAAAATTGCCTTCTCTTTTTGTGGTTTAAAAAAATATCTAAAGTCATCAATTGTTTGAGATAGATAGTTAGAAGTACTAACAATCTGTTCTAAAGCCTCATTTAGCTCTTTATTCTCTAGCATATTTAAATCATTTTTGAGCTTCAAAGTGCTTGCTCTTGTACTAATTATAGATAGTGGTTGTCTCCATTGATGAGCGATATTCTCTATCATTTGACCCATAGAGATCATCTTTTGCTGTTGAGCTAGAATTCTATCTTTTTCTAAATTTATCTCTAACTCTTTTTTTATTTTATTTGCTAACTTTTTATTTACATCATGCAATCTTTTTGTTTTTAGTTTAACTAAACTTTTTAATCTTTTATTTGCATTTTTTAGAAGATATTGTCTATAAAAAATTACAAAAAATATTATAGAAACAATAAATAAAAATTTAAAAAGAGATGATAAATTATAATAGTCACCAAAATTTAAAATAAACCACTCATTTAGTTTATTACTATTTTTAAAAGCAATAAACTCTTCTACTTTAAACTCTTTTTGAATAAATCCCATAATATTGTATAAATCATATATTCTTTGTATCTTTTCCTCTTTAACATCTCCTAAAGGAATATTATTTAAATATGCCAATTTTTTTAACTCATTTGCCTCAAAAATCAACTCTTCTAATCTTAAATCTTGAGTATTATACTTTGTAAATATAAGTCTGGCTGTCTCTTCGATATTATTAAATGCCTCTTCCCAACCTTTTAAACTAGCATTTCTAAATTTTAATGCAATATCTGGTTTAAAATCTATCATGCTTTTATTTGTATATAAAAAATCACTATACATATCAAATCCATAATCTCTAGGAGCAAAAGCTACATGCTCTATACCATGTTGATTTAACCAATATGGAGATTTTGAACTATATGCCGTCATTAAATCAACTTTATCATCTATTAAATCTTGAATATTATGAGAGTGAGGAATTAACTTTATATTTTTTATATCAATTTTTCTTGAAGTTAACATAGCTTTAAAAGAGACCTCAATAGAGTCATCACTTGTTATCATTAGTTTTCTATTTTTAAAATCTTCTAAAGATTTTATATTTGAACTTTTTTTAGCAATTATTTGAATAGGTGAGGCTTGAAAAAGTGCCATTAATACAACAATATTTTCATAGTTTGATTTATCTAAAATAAGGTTTTCTCTACCTATTGCAAACTCTATTCTCTCATCATTTACACTTTTTACAATATTTTTATCAAATGAAAATGGTAAAATTTCAACATCTAATCCAACTTCTTCATAAAACCCTTTCTCTTTTGCAACATAATATCCAGCATATTGAAACTGATTAAACCACGCTAGTTGTAATTTAACTTTTGTTAAATCTTTTGAAAAAAGAGTTGTATGAAGAAGTGTTATTAAAAATATAAGAAAACTAAAATTTTTCAAAATATACCTCATTTTTAATCTATACCAAAATTGGTATAGATTTTAGTGTAAAAAGTGTCTAATTCCTGAGAAATATAGAGCCATACCATACTCATTTGCAGCCTCTATAATCTCATCATCTCTAATACTTCCACCTGGTTCAATCACACACTTAACACCAGCTTTTTGTGCCTCATCAATGCTATCTCTAAATGGGAAAAATGCTTCAGATGCTAGTACTGCTCCATTTACATCTAATCCCATATCACTAGCTTTTCTAAGTGCTGCTTTGCTTGCATCAACTCTAGATGTCATTCCCATTCCAACAGCTACCATTGCAGAGTTTTTAACATAAACAACACAGTTTGATTTTGTTAAACTTGCTATTTTGTAAGCTATTTCCATATCTTTAACTTCTTGTTCACTTGCAGCTCTTGAAGACATAAGTTTAGAGTTTTTAACCTCATCATCTGCAACTTTATCAGCCTCTTGATATACAAAACCACCATCAACTCTTTTGAAATCAAAACTATCATTTGCTAGTTCTAAATATTTTGTTCCTTGTGAGAATAGTTTGATTCTTTTTTTAGTTTCAAAAACTTCAACAGCATCTGCAGTGAAATCTGCTGCAAAAACAACTTCAAGGAAAATTTCATTCATTTTTTCTGCTAACTCTTTATCTACAGTTCCATTAACTGCTACAACTCCACCAAATGCACTAACTGGGTCGCATTTTAAAGCTTCAACATAAGAGTTTAATAGTGTATCTTTTATAGCAAATCCACATGGATTTCCATGCTTAACTATACAAACAGCATTATCTGTTCCAAAAGATGCAGCAATTCTAGCAGCTCCACTAATATCACCCATATTATTAAAACTTGGCTCTCCTTTGATTACTTTGAATTTATTTGAAAATTGAGATTCAAACTCATATAAAGCACCTTTTTGATGAGGATTCTCTCCATATCTTGTATCAAATACTTTAGATCCAACAATAAACTGTTTTGCACCAAAACCATTGTTAAATCTTTTATTCATATAGTTTGCAATCATAGAGTCATAAGAAGCTGTGTGTTCATAAGCTTTTATCATCAAATCTCTTCTAAACTCGTATGTATTTGTATTATTTTTAAGATTATTTAGTACTAAATCATAATCAGCAACATCTGTTACAATAATTACACTATCAAAGTTTTTAGCAGCACTTCTTACCATTGCTGGTCCACCAATATCAATATTTTCAATAATCTCTTCAAAATTAGTAGTTTTTTCTATTGTTGCTTTAAATGGATATAGATTTACACAAACTAAATCAATACCTTCTACACCTAACTCACGTGCTTGATCAAGATGAGATTGTTTATCTCGTCTATGTAAAATTCCACCATGAATATATGGATTTAAAGTTTTTACTCTACCTTCAAAACACTCTGGAAATTTTGTAACCTCATTTGCTTCAATTACAGCTATTCCCTCTTCTTTTAGCTTATTATATGTTCCACCTGTTGAAATAATCTCATATCCAAGTTTTACAAGCTCTTTTGCAAAATTTACAACACCACTTTTATCACTTACACTAATTAATGCTCTCATAATACTCCTTCTTCTAATCTAATTTAAATAAAAAAAGCCAAACCTATTTTAGGTTTGGCTTTTTTAGAACTAATCTTTTTATTGATCTTGCTCGATAACTTCTTTGAATCTATTAAAATAGATTTTACTTAAATCACTAATATTTTTGTAAATATCATTTATAATAAATTTATCTGTTCCTGTTCTTCCAATAGCTACATAAGAAACTCTGTTTTTAGAAGCTAATTTCTCAAAATCTTCACAATTTTTTGGATTTACTTCAACTATTGCTCTACTTAATGATTCACTAAAAATATCTTTAGAATCATTTAAAGATATATTAGCTTCAACTCCAATATTTCCTACAACTGCCATTTTTGCTAAAGATATAGCAACTCCACCAAGATTTACATCTTTGGCACTTTTTAAAAGTTTTGCTCTGTTTGCTTCAATTACTGTATTCCATAAAGCTAACTCTTTTTCAAAATCAACTTTTGGATGAACTCCAGCAACTTTTCCATAAAGTTTTTTTAGATATAAACTTCCACCAAACTCACTATAAGTATCACCTAAAAGATATAATACATTTCCACTTTCTTGAAGTTTTGAAGGAAGTACATTTTGCGCATCTTCATTTACTCCAACCATAGCAATTGATGGTGTTGGGAAAACACTAACTCCATTTGTTTCATTGTATAAAGATACATTTCCACCAATAACAGGAGTGTTTAATGCTCTACAAGCATTTTTAATACCTTCACAACTCTCTTTAAATTGCCACATAACCTCTGGATTTTGAGGATTTCCAAAATTTAGACAATCTGTAATAGCTTTTGGAACAGCACCAGTCATAGCAACATTTCTACCACTCTCCATAACAGCAGCTGCTGCTCCTAACTGTGGATTTATATAACAAAATCTTGTGTTACAATCAGCACTCATAGATAAAGCTTTACCAGTCTCTTTAATTCTAATTGTAGAACCATCCAAACTTCCTGGGCCTTTTATAGTATTTGTTTGAACCATTGAGTCAAATTGAGAGTAAATCCAAGATTTATCTACAACTTCCATATCACTAAATAACTCATCAAAAGCAATTTGATTTGAAATTTGTTTATCCATATTCACATTTGCAATAGTTTTTAAATATTCAGGTTCACTTACAGGTCTATCTAAAACTGGTGCCTCTTCTGATACTGGTTGAACTGGAATATCAGCTACTTTTTCACCATGCCAAAATAGTTCCATGTTACCAGTATTTGTAACTTCTCCAATAACAGCAACATCTAGCTCCCATTTTTGGAAAATATCAATTATTTGTTGCTCACAACCTTTTTTAGCACAAATAAGCATTCTTTCTTGAGACTCTGAAAGCATAAAATCATAAGGAGTCATACCCTCTTCTCGTGCAGGAACTTTATCTAAGTGCATAATCATTCCACTACCACTTCTTCCAGCCATCTCAAATGAAGATGATGTAAGCCCAGCAGCTCCCATATCTTGAATACCAACAATTAAATCAGCTTTAAATAGTTCTAAACAAGCCTCTAAAAGTAGTTTTTCAGTAAATGGATCTCCAACTTGAACAGTTGGTCTTTTGCTTTCACTATCTTCTGTAAAAGAGGCACTTGACATAACAGCACCACCAAGACCATCTCTTCCTGTTTTGCTTCCAACATAAATAACTGGATTTCCAATTCCCTCAGCTCGTCCATAAAAAATCTCATCAGTTTTTGCAAGGCCTAAAGTAAATGCATTTACTAGATTATTTCCAGCATAACACTCTTCAAAACTTGTCTCTCCACCAATAGTTGGAACTCCCATACAGTTTCCATATCCACCAATTCCAGCAACAACACCTTTTAAAAGGTATCTATGTTTTTTTGCAGTTTCACTATTTCCTTCAATTGAAGCAAATCTAATTGAGTTCATACTTGCAACTGGTCTTGCACCCATTGTAAATACATCCCTTAAAATACCACCAACTCCAGTTGCAGCTCCTTGGTAAGGCTCAATAAAGCTTGGATGATTGTGAGATTCCATTTTAAATACAGCAGCGTATCCATCACCAATATCTATTACTCCAGCATTTTCACCAGGTCCTTGAATAACCCATGGTGCTTTTGTTGGAAATCCACTTAAATATTTTTTACTTGATTTATAAGAGCAGTGCTCGCTCCACATTGCAGAGAAGATACCAATTTCAACATAATTTGGCTCTCTTCCTAATATTTTTTTTATATTTTCAAACTCATCTTTTGTTAAAGAGTGTGCTAAAGCTATCTCTTCAATATTCATCTCTTTTTTTTGCATTTTTCGCCTTAATTTTTACAAATTTAAAGGCGATTATATCTAAAGTAGTATTAAAATAGTTTTTAATCCTCTGATAAAATCTCAACTTTTCCGTTTATAAGCTCTATATAAAGCTCTTTTTTACCAATAAATCTAACAGATGGACTAAAATACTCCTCATCCATTAAAATTTTATACATATTTTTACCCAAAGAGTTTGGATATGGTGAGATATCTATATTAAAAAGATTAATTACTTTATCTTCATTTTTAGCAAATATTCTTCTTTTTTGGTTTGAAAAAGTTGAAAAATCACTTCTATCAGCTCTTTTAAAATCTTTTGAATAAAATGATAAATAAGTCTCTATATCAGAATCCTTCCAAGCATCTTTCCATTTAAAAATTGTACTTAAAACTATTGCTAGCTCCTCTTTAGGAACTTCAGGAATTGCTTTACTACTTGTAATTAAAATAGTGTTTTTATAATCAATACTTTTATCTAATAACTCTAATCTATCGTTTGAAATAGCTAAGCAACCCTCTGTATAAAGCTCTCTATCGCCATTTAAAGGCATTCCATGAATCCAAATTCCATGACCTGTTTTATTTAAACTTTTATCAAATATATCAGGATATTGAGTTACAAGCGCAAGGGGTCCATAAAAAGCTGGAAGAGAAGTTCTTCTTTGTATAAGCTCATAAGATCCTTCTGGTGTTTTTTTGTCACCTTCTAATAGTTTATCACCAAGATTTTCACCAATTATCATACTATCGCTTGAAATTTTGATAAAATTTTTATCATCTTTTTTATAGAAAGCCATAGTTTTATCATTTTTATCAGCAACAATAATAAATTTTTTTGTCTCATAATAACCAAATCTAGTATCATGATTTTGTAAATATTTAAGCCAAGACTCTTTTTGTCTAAACTCTAATTTCAACTCATTTTCAACACTTTTTATCCCCTCATTTTTATAAATAGTAAAATAATCTTTTGCAAAAAGGTTTAGTGATAAAAAAATAAATAATAAAATTTTATTCAATAGTATCTCCGTAAATTTAAGTATCGGGATTGTATAATACTTGTCCTAATTTTTTGATAAAAGAAGAGTCTATTATATGCTTAAAAAAAAACTTATTATATTTTTATTACTTTTTAACTCACTTTTTGCATCTCAAGTGGAAGAGTTACTTTGGCCAAGAGGTGATACATTTTTAAACTTTTTAGAGAAACAAAATATTCCTTTAACTCTTTTTTACAATTTAGAAAGAGAAGACAAAGAGCTTTGTAGTGAGATTCAATCAAATACTAGATACTACTTATATACCAATAAAGATAAAAAGTTTGAACAAGTTTTAATTCCAATATCTTCTGATATTCAAATTCATATATATAAAGATGATGATAACTTTAAATTCCAAACTTTGCCAATTGCTTATACTGAAAAAAATGAGTTATTAGCTGTTCAAATAAACGAATCTTTATCAAGTGATTTACAAAAAGCAACAGGAGATATTGCAATTCCTGCACTAATAACAAACCTGTTTAAGCATAGCCCTGTTGATTTTAGAAAGATGAAAAAAGGTGATTATGTTGTTGTTGAATACTCACAAAAAGTCTATTTAGGAAAACTTCTTGGTCTTCCAAATATAAAATCTGTAATGGTTCAAATAAATGGAAAACCAAATTATAGGTTTAAGAATGAAAAAGATGAAAAATATTACGATGAAAAAGGTATATCTTATACAAAAACTTATCCATTTCAAATTCCTTTAAACTACTCAAGAATTTCAAGTCACTTTTCAAATAAAAGATATCATCCTGTATTAAAAAGATATAGAGCACATCTTGGAACTGATTTTGCAGCTCCTATTGGAAGAAATGTTTATGCTGCTGCTGATGGAAGAGTTACTTTTGTTGGAAATAGAGGTGGTTATGGTAAAACAGTAATTATTAGCCATGCTGATGGATATAGAACTTTATATGCTCATTTAAATAAATTTGCTTCAAATGCTGTTGTTGGAAGAACAGTTAAAAAAGGTACTTTAATTGCTTATGTTGGATCAACTGGAGTTAGCACAGGTCCTCATTTGCATCTTGGATTATATAAAAATGGTGTTGCTGTTGATCCTATGAAGACATTAAGAAAACCTAAAGTTGAAGGTTTAAGTAAAAAAGATAAGGCTACATTTATGGCTAATAGCAAAAAGACTATTGAGCTATTTAATAGTAAAATTGAATCAAACGATTCAATAAATCCAGATAAGTTAGATCGAATTTTTGATAGAAGCATTGTAAATATTTTTTAATTTAAAATTTAATTTTTATTAACATTGTTCTAAAGTTATTTTTGTAGAATTTAATATTTATTTACAAAAAATTATTATATTAAAAAAGGTTAAAATGAAATATCTTCCAAAGTTAATCGATATTGCTACTAAAGCGGTTACTACTGTTTATGATACACAAAGCATTAATGACGCTATATCTTTAATGTATAAAGAGAATCATAGAGAGATTATTATTTTATCAAATACAAAAAAAGGTTTTGGAATCATAAAAGCAAATGATTTAATTCGTTTAAAATCTGATAATATAGATTTCAACACAAAATTAAAAGATATAAAATATGATAAAATTTTCTCAACTCACTATAAAACTTCAATACCAGATGCTATTGAAGAGATTGGATTTAATGGAAACTCTCTTTGTCTTGTAGATGACGATGACAAACTTTGTGGATTTGTATCTTATCATGACATTATTTCAAGTGTTGATCCACAATTAATGCTTGAAAAACAGACTTTAAGCGATATGCTACTTAGTTCATTTGTAAAAAAAGCAGATATTAATGATTTAACAAAAGATGTTATTGAACTAATGGATGATACTATTTATGATTGTGTAATTATTTTTGATAAGAGCAACAGTGTTGGAATATTAACTACTAAAGATATTATTAAACTTTTTGGAGAATCTAAAGATTTAAATCTACCTGTATCAAACTATATGAGATCTCCTTTAGTAAAAGTAAAACATACTACAACTGTCTCTCAAGCTTTAGGATTTATACAACAACAAAAATTTAAGCGTTTAATTATTGAAGATTTTGCTGGTAATGTTATAGGTCAAATAACTCAAAAAGAGTTACTAGCAAGAGTTTATTCAAAATGGGCAGATTTTCTAAGAGATAAAACAGTGCATCTGTCATCAATAAATTCAAAATTACAATCAAAAACTACACAGCTTGAACAACTTGCATCTACTGATAATTTAACATCTTTATATAATCGTGCAAAATTTGAACAAAAATTAAAATATGAGATTTCTAGAGCAACTAGATATGAAAATCAAAAGTTTTCTATTGTACTATTTGATGTTGATAATTTTAAAATTATCAATGATACATATGGACATTTAGCTGGGGATATGGTTCTTAAAAAAATTGCTGATGTTGTAAAAAATACAATCAGATCAACTGATTTTGCATGTAGATGGGGAGGAGAAGAGTTTTTTATTATATACCCCTCAACTAATCTAAAACAAGCTTTTGAGGCATCTGAAAAACTAAGAATTCTTATAAATAAGCTAGAATTTGATGATATAAAAAATATAAGTTGTAGTTTTGGAGTAACAAAATTCAACAAAAGTGATTCAATGCAATCAATTTTAGCAAGAGCTGATAAAGCTATGTATAAAGCTAAAAATAATGGAAGAAATAGAGTAGAAATAGAAGAGTAATTAAATTAATGTGATATAAAAATCACATTAATTTTTTGGAAGTAACTTTACAGGAACTATCTGAATATTTTCATAATCCCAAACATTTCCAATAACATAAGGATCATTTTCAAGCCAAGCTTCCAACTCATCATCATTTTCAAACTCAACAAAAAGTGTTGAACCAACCATTTTATCATTTTCAATTAATGCACCAGCAGTTATTATGTTACCTTTTTCCATAAACTCTTTTGCCATCTTAACATGTTCATCTCTAACTTTAACTCTTCTTTCATAAGCATCATCATAATCATATGCTATTATTAAATATTGCATTTTTTTCCTTTTTTAAAATTTTTTAGAAATTACTTGTTGCTAATAAAAAAGATGATGGATAGATAAATAGATTTAAATATCGAAAAATCATAGTTATATTTGCATCAAATGGAATTATACTACTTAGTTCATAATTTTTAGATAGTTTTTTCATAATCGATAACTTAAATGATATATCAACAAATTTTAAAATAACAATAAAACTCATCCAAAATCCAAAATTATTAAGAGAGATAGCTAAATAAATTGAGTAAAAAAATGATGGATGAAGTATAAAATATAAGAAAATATTTTTTTGGTAAACTTTGAAATTATTCTCTAATATTCCATATAATGTTGGTGCTTTTTGCCAATTTGTTTCAAAAAGTTCAATTGCAATAAAAAAGATAAATAGATAAAAAATTGTCATTTAAAAAAATAGGGCAAAGCCCTATTCCTTACTCAACTTCTGTAAATTTTACTTTTTGATCTTTATATAGACCTGTTCCAACAGGAATTGTTCTTCCTATTACAACATTCTCTTTAAGATCTTCAAGCATATCCATTTTTGCACTAATTGCAGCTTCTGTTAATACTTTTGTTGTCTCTTGGAATGATGCAGCTGAAATGATACTATCACTTGTAACAGCAGCTCTTGTAATACCAAGCAATAAAGGCTCAGCAATAGCTGGTCTTCCACCCATTCTTACAATTTTTTCATTCTCAATTTTAAATCTCTTTTTAGAGATCATATCACCAACAATAAATTTAGTATCTCCACCATCAAGAATTGATACTTGTCTTAACATTTGAGATAAAATTACCTCAATATGTTTATCTGCAATATTAACCCCTTGAGATCTATAAACTTGTTGTACTTCAGATACAATAAAGTAATGAAGTGCTTTTTCACCCATAATTCTTAATACATCATGAGGCGATACTTGACCATCTGTTAATGCTTCACCAGCGTGTACAAATTCACCTTCATGAACAAGGATTTGTTTTCCTTTTTCAATTAAGTACTCTGTTTGTCCACCCATAATATCAGAGATTATTAATCTTTGTTTATTTCTTAGTGGTTTTCCAAAACTTACAGTTCCATCAAATGAAGCTAATACAGCTATACTTTTTGGTCGTCTTGCTTCAAATAACTCAGATACTCTTGGAAGACCTCCAGTAATATCTTTTGATTTTTGAGTAGCTTTTGGAGTTTTAGCAATAATATCTGCAACCCCTACTTTGCTTCCCTCTTGAATATTTAAAGATGCTTTTGACTCTAGTACATATCTAATAATCTCACCTGAAGCTGTTGCTAATAATACTGTTGGTTTATATCCACTTGGAATATACTCATTAACAACTAGCTTAGATGTTCCTGTTAGCTCATCAAATTGCTCTGAAACAGTAACACCTGGAATAATATCTTCAAAAGTTACAACTCCAGACTCTTCAGCAATAATTGGGTTAGCATATGGATCCCACTCAGCTATAACAGTTTGTTCAGAAACTGTTGGTGAAGAAATTTGAGTACCTTTTTCAACTTCACTATTATCATTTAAAATTATTGATGAACCTCTTGAGATATAGTATCTTGCAGCTTCTCTATCTTCTTTATCTGCAACTACTGCAAAAAGACCTTTTTCTACAACTTTATCACCAGATTTAATATCATGTCTTCTCTCTAAATAATCACCTATTAATTTATAATATTTAACAATACCTTTAGCTGCTGAAACAACTTTAGATGTAATTGGTGCTCCATCTTCAACTTTTAATTCAGCTGCAAATGGGATTCTATTTGGTACATTCCATCCATCTTTAATAATTTCAACTATAGAGTCGTTATTATCTACTTCTTGACCATTTGCATGAGGAATATAAAGTTTTCCTTCAATTTTTCCAGAAATTCCTGCAAGCTCATTTACTTTTGCAACATCACTTTTTCTTAAGAAATACTCTTTTTTATCTTTACCATTTGATATTGTTAATACAATCTCATCATGAACTGTTTCAACTGTAACTTTACCTTTAAATGGTGCATTAATTTTTGGTTCAACTAATAAAATTCCAGCATTTCTTCTATTTGCAACAATAGTTTTCCCATCTTTTGTTTCATATTTTTTGATATTGTAGTATCTAATGAAACCTTCTTTATCAGCTTTTAACTCTCTTTCAGTTTGAGTAGCACTTGCAGTTCCTCCAACGTGGAAAGTTCTAAGTGTTAGCTGAGTTCCTGGCTCTCCAATTGATTGAGCAGCAACAACTCCAACAGCTTCACCTGGTTTTGCTTTTCTTTGCTCACCAAGGTTTAATCCATAACATTTTGAACAAAGTCCATTTTCTGTTTTACAAGTAAGCGGAGTTCTAATAATTACAGATTTAACTTCAGACTCTTTTACTATTTTTGCAAACTCTTCAGTTATTAAAGTTCCTTCATTAAATAAAATCTCATTAGAGATTGGATCAATAATATCTTCAGCAATAACTCTTCCTGTAATTCTCTCATCTAAAGACTCGATTAACTCATTTCCAGATGTAATATCAGTAATTTCAATACCTTCATGAGTTCCGCAATCCTCTTCTGTAATTCTTACATTTTGAGAAACGTCAATAAGCTTTCTTGTTAAATATCCAGCATTTGCTGTTTTTAAAGCTGTATCCGCAAGTCCTTTTCTAGCTCCGTGAGTAGAGATAAAATACTCAAGAACATTAAGACCCTCTTTAAAGTTAGAGATAATTGGTGTTTCAATAATACTTCCATCAGGTTTAGCCATAAGACCCCTCATACCTGAAAGCTGTCTAATTTGAGTTGCACTACCTCTTGCTCCTGAATCTGCCATCATATAAATAGAGTTAAACCCATCTTTATCTGTTTTAACTAAATCCATCATCTCTAACCCAAGTTTATTATTAGCTTCAGTCCAGATATCAATAGTTTTATTATATCTCTCTTGCTCAGTTAATAGACCTTGAGAGAACTGTTTTTGTACCTCAATAACATCTTTTTTAGATTTTGTAATATGAGAAACTTTGCTATCTGGAACAATAATATCATCAATTGATATTGAAATACCAGCAGTAGTTGCATATTTAAATCCTAGATTTTTTAAGTTATCTAAGAATCTTGGAGTTACTTCATAACCAGCCTCTTTATAGATATAATCTACTAATGCACCGATATCTTTTTTCTTTAAAACTTTATTCCATAGACTCATTGGAACAAAAGATGGTAGAATTTCGTGAATTATTAATCTTCCAACTGTTGTTTTTACAATTTTTCCATCAATTTTTGTTCTAATTTTTGCATGTAAATCAATTTGATTCATATCTAATGCAATTTTTACCTCATTTACATCAGTAAATAGCTTATGAGAACCTTTTACACCCTCTTTCTCTAATGATAGATAATATATACCTAAAATCATATCTTGAGATGGAACTGCAATTGCTCTACCACTTGCTGGTAATAAAATATTCATTGAGCTCATCATTAAAATCTTAGCTTCAGCAACCGCCTCTTGAGAAAGTGGTACGTGAACAGCCATTTGATCCCCATCGAAGTCAGCATTAAATGCAGCACAAACAAGCGGATGTAATCTAATAGCTTTTCCATCAATTAAAACAGGGTGGAAAGCTTGAATAGATAATTTATGAAGCGTTGGAGCTCTATTTAATAAAATTGGATATTCATCAACTATCTCATTTAAACATTCCCAAACTTCATTTGTTTCAGATTCAATTAATCTTTTTGCAGCTTTTAAAGTTGTTGCGTAACCTTTTTCCTCTAATTTTGCCATTAAATGTGGTTTAAATAGTTCAAGTGCCATTTTTTTAGGAATACCACATTGATCCATATTTAAATTTGGTCCAACAACAATAACAGATCTTCCTGAGAAGTCAACCCTTTTTCCAAGTAAGTTTTGTCTGAATCGTCCTTGTTTTCCTTTGATAATCTCACTTAAAGATTTTAAAGGTCTTTTATTTGCACCCTTAACAGCATTTGCTGTTTTACCATTATCAAATAAAGCATCAACAGCTTCTTGAAGCATTCTTTTTTCATTTCTAATAATAATTTCAGGAGCATCAAGTTCTGTTAATCTTTTTAATCTGTTATTTCTATTAATTACTCTTCTATATAAGTCATTTACATCTGAAACAGCAAATTTTCCACCATCAAGTGAAACAAGTGGTCTTAAATCTGGTGGTAAAACTGGAAGCATTGTAAGCATCATCCACTCAGGTCTATTTCCACTATTTATAAAGTTTTCAACAACTTTTAATCTTTTGATTATTGTTTTTCTTTTTGCATCAGATTTAGTTGTTTGCATCTCATCTTTTAATAAAGTTAATAGTTCAAACAGGTCAAGCTCAGATAAAAGATCTCTAATAATCTCTCCACCCATTTTTGCTTCAAAACCAGTATGTTCAAACAAATCTGCAACAGTTCTATATTGCTCTTCATTTAAAATATCATATTTTTCAATTTTTTTAGTTCTTTCACCATCATAAAATGCTTCACCAGCACTATTTACAATGTATGCTTCATAATATAGAACTCTTTCTAAATCTTTTAATTTAACACCTAAAAGTGTTCCAATTCTTGAAGGAAGAGATGATACCATCCAAATATGAGCAACAGGAGATACTAATTCAATATGTCCCATTCTGTGTCTTCTAACTTTTGATGAAGTTACTTCAACTCCACATTTTTCACAAACAACACCTTTGTATCTCATCTTTTTATATTTACCACATAGACACTCATAATCTTTTACAGGTCCAAAGATTTTTGCACAAAACAGTCCATCTCTCTCTGGTTTTAGTGTTCTATAGTTAATAGTTTCAGGTTTTTTAACCTCTCCACAAGACCAAGATAGAATTTTCTCTGGACTTGCTAACTTTAATTGAAAAGCAGAAAAATCTTGTGGTCTTTCTAACTCTTTTATATCTATTGGTGATAACACTTTTTCATTATTACTCATCGTTTTCTACCTCTTCAAAAATCTCTACGTCTAAAGCTAAAGCTTTTAACTCTTTTGTTAAAACAAAGAATGTTTCAGGAACACCAGAAGCTGGAACGTTTTCACCATTTGCAATAGCTCTATATGCTCTTGTTCTTCCTTCAACGTCATCTGATTTAGTTGTAAGCATCTCTTTTAGTACATTTGTTGCACCATAAGCTTCTAATGCCCAAACCTCCATCTCTCCAAATCTTTGTCCTCCAAATAGAGCTTTTCCTCCAACTGGTTGCTGTGTTACTAGTGAGTATGGACCTGTACTTCTTGCGTGAACTTTCTCATCAACTAAGTGGTGAAGTTTTAGCATATACATATACCCAACATTTACTCTCTCTTTCATCTTCTCACCAGTTTTTCCATCATATAAGATACACTTACCATCTGAATCAATCTTAGCCATTTCAAACAGTTTTTCAAAGTCATAAGCTTCAACACCATCAAAAATTTGTGTTGCAAATTTAACACCTTTTGACCAATCTCTAGCATAATCAAGAAGTTCATCATCACTTAATTTTTCAATAAATGATTTAGCATTCATAAGTTTTGCAACTCCTGCAATCTCAATCATTTTTGCTCTTAAATCTGAAATATATTCACCTTTTTTTGCATCATAGATTTGTTGGATCTGTTTTCCAAGTCTTCTACCTACAAGTCCTAAGTGAACTTCCATAATTTGTCCAATATTCATCCTTGAAGGAACCCCAAGTGGATTTAAAATAATATCAACTGTTGTTCCATCTTCTAAATATGGCATATCAACTCTTGGAACGATATTAGAAACAATACCTTTGTTTCCATGTCGTCCAGCCATTTTATCCCCAACTTTTATCTTTCTTTTTGTTGCAATATAAACTTTAACTTGTTTAATTACACCACTTGATAAAATATCATCATGCTCAAGAATATCAAGTTTCTCTTCATGCTCTTTTCTTAACTCTGCTTTTTGTTTAATAAAGTGCTCTTTAATATCATTATAAGTTTTTTCAATATCTTTGCTATATGAAGAAACAACTTTTTTCATAGCAAATCTATTTACACTTACTAAAACATCAAGTGTTAATGTATCACCTTTTTTATATGTAACACCATCAAGTTCTAACTCTTTTTCAAGTTTAGCTTTTGATAATAGATTATTAATTTTTAAAGCCTCTTCTCTATCAAGCATTAAAAGTTTATCAAGATGTTTTTGATTTAGTTCATTTTTCTCTAATTCAATTTCAGCTTTAGCTCTTTCACACTTCTCATAACCTTTTTTAGTGAATACTTTAACATCAACAACTGTACCTTCCATCGATGTTGGACAATATAAAGATTTATTTATAACATGTCCTGCTTTATCACCAAAAATGGCTCTTAAAAGTCTCTCTTCAGGAGTTGGTTTAATTTCACCTTTTGGAGTTACTTTTCCAACTAAAATCATTCCAGGAGTTACATAAGTTCCAACTTTAACAATTCCAGAAGCATCTAAATGAGTAATTGACTCCTCTTTAACACCTGGTAAATCTCTAGTAATCTCTTCATTACCATGTTTTAACTCTCTACATTCAATCTCTTTTTCATAGATATGAACTGAAGTAAATGCATCTTTTTTAATTAATCTTTCACTTAAAATAATAGCATCCTCATAGTTGTATCCATTCCATGGCATAAACGCAACCATAGCATTAATTCCAACTGCAAGTTCACCTTTATCCATTGAAGGACCATCAGCAATTACTTGTCCAGCTTCAATAACATCACCCTCTTTTATAGCAACTCTTTGACCAAAAGATGTGTTATTATTTGTTTTAACATTTTTATTCACTTCATAGTGATCAATGAAAGCACCATTTTCATCTTCACCACTAATATAGATATTTTTAGAGTCAGCTTTTTCAACAACTCCACCTCTTAAAGCTTTAATTGCTTCCCAAGCATCTCTTGCAACAGTTTTTTCAAGTCCTGTTCCAACGATTGGAGCTGTTGGATTAATTAAAGGAACCGCTTGTCTCATCATATTTGAACCCATAAGTGCTCTATTGGCATCGTTGTGTTCTAAGAATGGAATAAGTGAAGCTGCAACACCCATAACCATTTGTGAAGAGATATCAATTAAATCAACTTTATTTCTCTCCATTAAAATAATTTCACCATTTAATCTAACTTCAATTAATGGCTCAACAATTTTTCCATTTTCATCAACTTTAGTTGATCCTGGAGCAATGACAAGACCCTCTTCTTGAGTTGCTGTATAATAAGCAATCTCATTTGTAACTACACCATCAACAACTTTTTTGTATGGAGCTTCAATAAATCCTAAATCATTAACTTTAGAGAAAGTTGATAAAGTATTGATAAGTCCAATATTTTGTCCCTCAGGAGTTTCAACTGGACAGATTCTTCCATAGTGAGTTGGGTGAACATCTCTTACTTCAAATCCTGCTCTCTCTTTTACTAAACCACCCTCTCCAAGAGCTGATAATCTTCTTTTGTGAGTAACTTCAGATAGTGGATTTGTTTGGTCCATAAATTGTGAAAGTTGCCCACTTGTAAAGAACTCAGTAATTGTTGATGTAATCATTTTTGAGTTGATTAAATCATGTGGCATAATATCTTCTAAAGTTCCACTTAGAGTTGTCATTTTATCTCTAATTGTTTTTTGCATTTTGATAAGTCCAGCGTGTAACTCATTTGCTAATAACTCACCAATAGCTCTAATTCTTCTATTTCCTAAGTGATCTCTATCATCAATATGTCCATAACCAGCTTTAACTTTTACTAAATATTGAACAGTTTTAATAACATCTTCATAAGTAAGTGTTGTAACATATTCTGGAACATTTACACCTAATTTATGATTCATCTTCATTCTTCCAACTTTTGTTAAGTCGTATCTTTCTGGATCGAAGAATAGTTTTTTTATAAACTCTTTTGCAGCTTCTTTAGTTACAGGTTCACCTGGTCTCATAACTTTATAAATTCTAATAGCAGCTAAATCATTTTCATCATCAATTTGCTCTGTCTGTTTTAGAAGTTTTAAAGACTCTGCATCTGCTTTAAATGCATTAATAATAGATGCATCAGCACTACTTGATAAATCATTTGCAATTTCGAATGAATCAAATTTTAAATCAAGAAGTTTTTTAAGTTTTAACTCATCAAGATTTGTTAAAGCATCAAATAAAACCTCTCCTGATTCTGGATCATAAATTGTACTAGCCGTATGTCTATCCATTAAAAGCTCAAGTGGATACTCAATCAGTTTTAATCCACCTTCAATTAGAGCTTTAGCTTTTCTAGTTGTTAATCTTTTTCCAGCAGCAATAACTAAATTACCTTTATCATCTTTAATATCATAATCAATTCTTCCCATAAAATCATCAGGGTTGAACTCTGTTAAAAATTTATTATTTTTAATTTTAATATTAATTATTGGATAAAATAGTTTTACGATATCCTCTTTTGAATATCCTAATGCTCTAAATAGAATTGTAATTGGAACTTTTCTTCTTTTATTAATTCTTACATATAATATATCTTTTGCATCATATTCAAAATATAACCATGAACCTCTATCTGGAATAATTTGACCTGTATATAGAAGTTTGCTCTCAGTTGTATTTGATTCATCTTCTTTGAAAATAACACCTGGAGATCTGTGTAATTGATTTACAACAACTCTTTCAACACCATTTACAATAAATGATGTTCTATCTGTCATTAGAGGAATCTCTCTTACATATAAAGATTGCTCTTTTATATCTTTAACACCAATTTTTTCACCAGTTTTCTCATCAATATCCCAAAGAGTTAATCTAACATTAATTTTTAAAGGAATTGAGTATGTAAGACCTCTAATCATTGTTTCTCTTACATCATATCTTGGTTTTCCAACTTCACTTCCTAAATAGTCTAAAGTTAGTCTATTTTGAGCATCATGAATAGGAAATATTGTTTTAAATACTTTTTCAATACCAGCTGATGATCTATCTTTTTTATTTACCATTAAAAAAGATTCATACGAATTTTGTTGTAGTTGTAATAAGTTAGGAATTTCGATTTTTTGTGGGTTTTTCGCAAAATCTACTCTGAGTCTATTACCAGATTTTAAAGAGTTTAACATTTGACACCTTGTTATAAAATTTGGTTTGTTTGCTTTATTCTATAAAGCACAAAAGCATCCATAAAGGATAAGGTTAAAATTCTTATAAATTTTAACCTTAGCCCTCAAAGATGCGGTACTATATATAGGGATAGAATCCCTATATAACGATATAAAAAGTTAAATTATTTAACTTCTACTTTAGCTCCAGCAGCTTCTAACTGAGCTTTAATTGCTTCAGCGTCAGCTTTAGAGATTCCTTCTTTAATTGTTGAAGGAGTTTGCTCAGCAGCATCTTTAGCCTCTTTTAATCCAAGACCAGTAATTGCTCTGATTTCTTTAATAACATTGATTTTTTTATCTCCTGAATCAACGATAATTACGTCAAACTCAGTTTTTTCTTCAGCAGCTTCAACAGCAGCAACTGCTCCACCAGCAACTGCAACAGGTTGTGCAGATACACCAAATTTTTCTTCAAACTCTTTTACTAACTCTGATAGTTCAAGAACTGATAAACCAGAGATAAATTCTAAAACATCTTCTTTAGAAATTGCCATAATTTTTCCTTTTTAATTTCTTATTTTATATATTATTATTGCTTAAATAATTAAGCCGCCTCTTCTTCTTTTTTTCTTCTAAGAGCATCAAGACCAATAGTAAAGTTTCTAACTGGTCCCATCCATACAGATGCAAGCATTCCAAGAAGCTCTTCTCTTGATGGTAATTTAGCAAACGCATTAACTCTAGAAGCATCACAGATTTCACCTTCGATGATACCAGATTTAATTGAGAATTTATCTTTTGTAGAAGATGCAAACTTATCAGCTACTTTACAAGCTGAAATTTGATCTTCTGACCATAAATAGATATTTGTTCCATTTAAATCAACATCACCAAGTTCTGCTGCTTTTACAGCTTTAGTTACTAAACTGTTTTTTACAACTTGAACTTTTGTATTATTTGCTTTAGCATCTTTTCTTAGAACTTCTAGTTCTTTATGAGTAAGACCTTTATAGTCGCAAACTACAACAGCCAAAGAGTTTTTGAACTCAGCAGTTAAGAAATCAATAATCTCTGATTTTTTATTTCTAGTCATTATATTTCCTCCTTTCAAAACATCATCCTAGGCGGGACTTACAAAAAGACGAGGAGTCTTTTTACCAGCTGTCTTCAGTTTTATTTCAGTGCTTTGAACACTCAAAAATATTGAACCAATTCAACACTTTTGAATGCAAAAAAGATAAGGAGAACCTTATCTAATTTCTAATAATTCCATATTATCTAAAATAACTGATGGACTCATAGTTAAACTAATAGCTGCATTAGAAATATATCTTCCTTTTGCAGTTGAAGGTTTTGCTCTATTAATAGCTCCAATAAAAGCTTCAGCATTCTCTTTTATAGCTTGCGCTGAGAATGAAACTTTTCCAATAGCAGCTTGCATATTACCTTTTTTATCAACTCTATAAGTTACTTGACCACCTTTTGCATCATTAACAGCTTTTGTAACATCCATAGTTACAGTTCCTGTTTTTGGATTTGGCATTAAACCTTTTGGTCCAAGAATTCTTCCAACTTTTCCTACAATTCCCATACAATCAGGAGTTGCAACTAAAACATCGAAATTAATATTTCCAGCTTGAATAGCTTCTGCTAAATCATCATTTCCTACAATATCAGCACCAGCAGCTTTAGCTTCATCCATTTTTGCACCTTTTGCAAAAACAGCAACTCTAACAGTTTTACCAGTACCATTTGGAAGAACAACAGCTCCTCTAATCATTTGATCTGCATGTCTTGGATCAACATTTAAATTTAGTGCAATTTCAACACTCTCATCAAATTTAGCAGATTTTAAATCTTTTACTAAATTACAAGCTTCTTCTAAAGAGTATTTTCTCTCTTCAACTTTAGAAGCTAATGCTTTATATCTTTTTGAAACTTTTGCCATATTTACTCCGCAATGTTAAATTTTTTGCTTCCACTTTTTTTAAGTCTTGTGGTTAGACTAGTTTTTTATAACTCTACATCAATTCCTATTGATCTAGCACTTCCAGCAACTATTTTTGCAGCTACTTCTTTATCGTCAGTATTTAAATCTTTAATTTTCATATCAACAATTTCCATAACTTGTGCTTTTGATAGTTTTCCAACTTTATTTTTAAGTGGATTATCGCTACCTTTTTTTACACCAGATATTTTTTTAATTAACTCTGTCATTGGAGGTTGTTTTACTTCAAATGTAAAGCTTTTATCTGTATAAATTGTAAGAACAACTGGTAATCTATAACCAGCTTTATCTTTTGTTTTTTCGTTAAATGCTTTACAGAATTCCATAATATTAACACCTCTTTGTCCAAGAGCTGGTCCAACTGGAGGTGATGGATTTGCTGCACCCGCAGGTATTTGTAGTTTTAAATAACCTTGAATTTTCTTAGCCATGCTATTCCTTTATTAAATTTTTAATGCTCAATGATTAGACATTAGGCAAAAAAACTCTAAAAGAAGCTAGTTTCTTTGCCTAATGCCTAAAATATATAATTATACGATTCTCTCTACTTGAGTATAAGAGATTTCAACAGGAGTATTTCTTCCAAAAATAGATACATTTAATTTTAATATACCTGAAACTAAATCAAAATCTTCAACTATACCATTAAAGTTAGCAAAAGGTCCTTCATTTATTCTAACCATTTCACCCTCATCAAAAGAGATTTTAGGTTTAGCTGCTGCTTTATTTTTAGCTTTTTCTAATATAAGATTTATATCTTTATCACTTAAAGCTGTTGGTTTTTTTGACTCTCCAATAAATCTTCCAACTTTTGGCATTGATTGGATTCTATGCCATAATGCTGTATCTAAATCAATTTTAGCGAAAGCATAAGCTGGATAAAGTGGTCTTTCAATAATTACTTTTTTACCTTTTTTTACTTCAATTAAATCTTCCGTTGGAACTAAAACTTCTAAAATTCTATCATCAGCCATTTCATCTTTTAACTTTAAAATAGCTTTTTTCACAGATAACTCACTACCTGAATAAGTTTGTATTGCATACCATTTATGTGCCATATTTTTCTTCCTTAGTTAATTATCATTGATAAACCAAGAGACATAGCACCATCAATTAAAGCTAGAAACAAGGCTATTACTGTAACAACAATAAATACTGAAATATAAGCAGTTCTTATCTGCTCTTTAATTGGAAATATTACTTTAGATAATTCAGCTTTTACACTGTTAAAATAGTTACTAGCTTTACTCAAAATAGACTTCCTCTTTATATAATTTATCTTTAACTCTCTAAAAAGAGAAGAACTCTCTTTAAAAAATCAAAAGTGGCAGGCCAGGAGGGACTCGAACCCCCATCACTCGGATTTGGAATCCGATGCTCTACCATTGGAGCTACTGACCTATGTAAAAAGCTTGAGATTTCTCTCAAGCTTTAATGACTAAGATTTTAACTTCACTTCTTTATGAATAGTGTGTTTTTTTAATCTTGGACAATATTTTTTAACTTCAAACTTTTCAGTATGAGTTTTTGGATTTTTCCAAGTAGTGTAGTTAATATCTCCACTCTCTTGGCATTTTAATCCTATTTTAATTCTTATTACTGCCATAAAGAATCCTTATTTAATGATTTCTGAAACAACTCCAGCACCAACAGTTCTTCCACCTTCTCTAATAGCAAACTTTGTTCCTTTTTCAAGAGCAATTGGAGCAACTAATTCAACAGTCATCTCTACGTTATCACCTGGCATAACCATTTCAGTACCTTCCATTAAAGTACAAGAACCTGTAACGTCTGTTGTTCTAACATAGAATTGTGGTCTATATCCACTAAAGAATGGAGTATGTCTTCCACCCTCTTCTTTTGAAAGAATATAAACTTCACATTTAAACTCTGTATGAGGTTTAATTGTTCCTGGCTTACAAAGAACTTGTCCTCTTTCAACCTCTTCTTTTTTGATTCCTCTTAAAAGAATACCACAGTTATCACCCGCTTGACCTTGATCCATCTCTTTTCTAAACATCTCAACACCAGTAACAGTAGTTTTTCTAGTGTCTCCAAATCCTACAATTTCGATCTCTTCACCAACTTTAATTGTTCCTAGTTCAATTCTTCCAGTAACAACAGTTCCTCTTCCAGAAATTGAGAATACGTCCTCAACTGGCATTAAGAAAGGTTTATCAGTATCTCTTTCAGGAGTTGGGATATACTCATCAACTGCATTCATTAATGCAACAATTTTTTCTCCCCATGGTCCAACTGTACCTTTTTTAGCTTCTTCTAAAGCTTGGAATGCAGAACCAGCAACGATTGGAGTATCATCACCTGGGAAATCATAAGTAGAAAGTAACTCTCTAATTTCCATTTCAACTAACTCTAACATCTCATCTTTATCAGCTGGATCTAATTGATCTTCTTTGTTTAAGAATACAACAATATATGGAACCCCTACTTGTTTTGAAAGAAGGATATGCTCTCTTGTTTGAGCCATTGGTCCATCTGTTGAAGCGATAACTAAGATAGCTCCATCCATTTGAGCAGCACCTGTAATCATGTTTTTAACATAATCCGCGTGACCTGGACAATCTACGTGAGCATAGTGTCTTTTATCAGTTTCATACTCAATATGAGAAGTAGCAATAGTAATTCCTCTTTCTCTCTCTTCTGGAGCGTTATCGATTTGATCATAATCTCTCATCTCTCCACCATATTTTAAAGCTAATACAGCTGAAATTGCAGCAGTTGTAGTAGTTTTACCGTGGTCAACGTGTCCGATTGTACCAATGTTTACGTGCGGCTTATTTCTTGAAAACTTTTCTTTTGCCATAGTGTTGTTCCTCTTCTAAAATTATTTTATTGCTTATTGCCCTCTGAGTAGATAAGCCTTTTGGCTTCTCTATTCAGAGGGGATTTGCACAAAATGTGCCAAGTATTATATACTGTAAATACTAAAAACTAAATTAATGGGATTAAATATATTAATGAGTTATAAATATATGTGCAAATATAACTCAGCTCCCAGTAATCAATAAAAATGGAGCGGGAGACGAGACTCGAACTCGCGACAGTCTGCTTGGAAGGCAGAAGCTCTAGCCAACTGAGCTACTCCCGCAACATTAAACGTGGTGGTGAGAGAAGGATTTGAACCTTCGAAGCCGTAGGCGGCGGATTTACAGTCCGCAGGATTTGACCACTCTCCAACCTCACCTTATAAAAATTATTGCTCTGGTCAAGCGCTGTTTTTGAAAACTTACGCACGACAAAAATGGAGCTGGTGAAGGGAGTCGAACCCCCGACCTGCTGATTACAAATCAGCTGCTCTAGCCAACTGAGCTACACCAGCATCCATAAAATGGTGGTTCGAGACAGAATCGAACTGTCGACACAAGGATTTTCAATCCTTTGCTCTACCGACTGAGCTATCGAACCACTGAAATTGGAGTGAGATTATACTACCTAATATATTAATATTAACTTAAATTTTTTACAAATTCTTTGAATATTTCACCTCTTTGTGCATATGACTTAAACTGATCTAAAGATGCAGCTGCTGGCGATAAAATAGCAATACTATCATCTTTCATATTTTTATCTATCTTTTGAACTGCTATTTCTAAATATAGGCATTCAAATACTTTTATACTATTTTCTTTGCAAAAATCTACTATTTTTTTTGTATTACTACCTATTGCATAAACTACAATATCAAAATGTTTTATATTTTCAAATAGAGGGGAAAGATTTGCACCCTTATCATCTCCACCCAAAATTATATGTATATTTCTATTTTGAAAAGGAACTAAAGCATTTATTGTTGCATCAACATTTGTTGCTTTACTATCATCTATCCATACTCTATTTTTTTTATCTTTAAACTCTTCAACTTTGTGTTTATCGATTTTAAAACTATTTATTAAATCATAATCTACTTCATCAAATAGTATTTTACTTGTTGATAGAGCCATTATTGAATCTATTAAAAATGGTTCATTAAAATTGATTTTAGATTTATCTATTTTAAACTCTTCACATAAATCATCACTACAACTATAATAAATAGTATGTGCTTTTGTTTTAATGTTTGCAAACTCTCTTGGTAAAATTACAATATCATTCTCAAACATAAGCTCAAGTGGTTTTAATTTTGCCTTTTTATACTCTTCATAAGTTCCATGCCAAGTAATATGATCTTCACTTATTGGTAAAAGTATATATATATTTGGTTTTGCTTTTTGTGTATAGTGAAGCGTAAATGATGAAGTTTCAAGTATCCATATTTTTTTAGATTTATCTAGTTTACTTAATGGAACTCCAATATTTCCACCACAAACAGAGTTATGTTTTTGTAATATATATTGACACATTTGAGTAGTAGTTGTTTTACCATTTGTTCCACTAATCCAAATTGAAAAAGGCATATCATCATAAAACAGATCATAATCACTAATTATATTTTTAGAAGCCTCTACCAGTTTATTATGTGGTGGAATTCCAGGGCTTACAACTGTAAGAATATCTGACTTTTTATCATATATATCAAAATCGCTATCATCATAAATTTGTGATTCTGGAAATCTATTTTTTAAAGCTAATGCTGTTTTACCTTTACCTAATATTCTAAATTTTTTCATTTATCTAATCTTTAAACTTAATAGTGCAATTAAATTAGCCATAAAAGATATTATCCAAAAACGAACAATAATCTTATTCTCTTTCCAACCTTTTTGCTCAAAGTGATGATGTATTGGTGCCATAAGAAAAACTCTTTTATGTCTTAATTTATAAGATCCTACTTGAAGCATAACAGAAACAGTTTCCAATACAAAAATAAAACCAATAGCTAAAAGCAAAATTTCAGATTTTGAAACTATTGCAAAAAATCCCATTAAAGCTCCCAAAGGAAGAGATCCGCTATCACCCATAAAAACTTCAGCTGGATAAGCATTAAACCATAAAAATCCAATCAATGATCCAACAATTGCGGCTCCTAAAATTGCCAACTCTCCAGCCTGAGATATACTTGGAAGCAGTAAATAGTTTGAAAAAACTATATGCCCTACTGTATATACCAAAATTGATAGAGTTGTAAATGCTAAAATTGATGGAACAGTTGCTAAGCCATCAAGTCCATCTGTAAGATTTACGGCATTTGATGAGCCAACTATTATAAACATCCAAAAAACAATTGCAAAAACTCCCATTTCAAATAGTGGATATTTATAAAATGGTATGTACAAATCACTTGTATGTCCAAAATAGAATATTAAACTTACAACTATAGCTGCACTTAAAAATTGTAAAACTAGTTTCATTTTAGCACTCAAGCCTTCGCTATTGTTTGCTTTAGTAATTTTCTTATAATCATCTCTAATTCCAATTAGTGAAAATAAAGCTAGTGTTAAAAGTCCTCCAAAAACATAAAAATTATTTAATTTTGCTGTTAAAATTGTTGCAATTATTGCAGAAAATATAAAAACCACTCCACCCATAGTTGGAGTTCCTGCTTTTTGTTTATGAGTTTCTGGTGCTAAATCATAAATTGGCTGAGAAGCATTTTTACTCTTTGCCCATTTTATAAATTTTGGCAATAAATACATAGTTAAAACAAAAGCTACAAAAAAACTTATTCCTGCACGAATTGAAATATATTGGAAGATATTAATCTCAAGGTGTCTATAAAACCAGTAAAACAATTTAAACCTTTTTTGGATAAGATTGTGGGATTATATTATATAAAATATTTTAAAAGGTTTAAATAGATGAGTAATAAAACACTATTAATAATAACTGACGGAATTGGACATAATAGCTCTTGCAATTTTAATGCTTTTTGTAATGCAAAAAAACCAACATATGACTATCTTTTTAAAAATGTTCCTTATAGTTTAATTCATACATATGGGGAGTATGTTGGGTTACCAGATAATCAAATGGGGAATAGTGAAGTTGGACATATGACTATTGGAAGTGGAAGAGTTTTATATCAAGATTTAGTAAAAATTCATTTAGCTATCAAAAATGATACACTTAAAGATAATATTATTGTAAAAAATACAATTGAAAAATCAAACAATATTCATCTAATTGGACTTGCTAGTGATGGTGGAGTTCACTCTCATATTGATCACATTATTGCTTTGGCAAAAATAGCTCAAAATAAAAATAAAAAAGTTTGGCTTCACCTTATAACTGATGGTAGAGATGTTGCACCTGATTGTGCAAAAATCTATATTGAAAAAGTTATAAATATATGCAATGAGAATATAAAAATTGCAACAATTGGTGGAAGATATTATGGAATGGATAGAGATAATAGATGGGATAGAGTAGAACTTGCTTATAATGCAATTGCAAATGCAACTCCTAAAACCAAAGATAATATTTTAGATTTTATAGATAACTCTTACAAAAATGAGATATTTGATGAGTTTTTAATTCCAACTGCGCTAGATGGTTATGATGGAATTAAAGATGGTGATGGAGTTATTTTTTGCAATTTTAGAAGCGATAGAGCAAGAGAGCTTTCAAGTGTATTTGCAAAAAATGATTTTAAAGAGTTTGAGAAAAAATCATTAAAAGTTCAAATTGCAAGTATGACTTTATATGATAAAAATATTCCAATTCCTGTAATATTTGAAAAAGATAATCCAACAAATACTTTAGCGCAAGTTATTTCAGATGCTGGTTTATCTCAACTTCATACAGCAGAAACTGAAAAATATGCTCATGTAACATTTTTCTTTAATGGTGGAGTTGAAGAGCCATTTTTAAATGAAACAAGAGTTTTAATACCTTCACCAAATGTTGCAACTTATGATTTACAACCCCAAATGTCAGCTCCAAAAGTAGGAGAAGCTGTAAAACTTGCTATGAAAAATCAAACAGATTTTATTGTTGTAAATTTTGCAAACGGTGATATGGTTGGTCATACAGGAGTTTATGAAGCAGCTATAAAAGCTGTTGAAGCTGTTGATTATGAACTTGGGCTTATTTTAGAAGAGGCAAAAAAAGAGAACTACAACGTAGTTTTAACATCTGACCATGGAAATTGTGAGATGATGAAAGATGAAAATGGAAATACTCTTACAAATCATACAGTTGGAGATGTTTACTGCTTTGTGATTGCACCAAATGTTAAAGAGGTAAAAACTGGAAGTTTAAATAACATTGCACCAACAGTTTTAAAACTTATGGGACTTGATATACCAAAAGAGATGGATGAGCCTTTAATATAATGATTGATATTAAAAAATTAAAAATCTCTTACGAGAATATTTCATTAGTTGATATATCATTTAAAATAAATAGTTCAATAGCTTTAGTAGGAGAGAGTGGAAGCGGTAAATCTCTTACTCTAAAAGCTTTATTAAATATGCTTCCTACTAATTTAAGAGTTGAAAAAGAGATAGAGTATGAGTTTGAACTTGATTCAAATACAATTGGTTTTATTCCTCAAAATCCATTTTTATCACTCTCTACTATGACAAAAATAAAAGATCAAATGTTTTGTGAATTTAGTAAAGTAGAAGAAGTTTTTAAACTTTTAAACCTATCTTTGGATATTTTAGAAAAATATCCTTCACAAATTAGTGGTGGTCAAGTTCAAAGAGTTGTAATTGCAATAGCAATTAGCAGAGATATTAAACTTTTACTTTTAGATGAACCAACTACTGCTTTAGATTTTGAAAATAAAACAAATATTATAAACATAGTAAATAGTTTAAAAGAGCAACTTGGAATTAAAATTCTTTTTGTAACTCACGATATAGCAACAATAGAGAATATTTGTGATGATATAATGATTTTAAAAAATGGAAAAATTATTGAATCTGGTACAACAAAAGAGATTTTAGAAAATCCTCAAACAGCTTACACAAAACTTTTAATAAGTTCTAGCTTTAAAAATAAAGAATTTAGGAAATAAAATGTTAAAAAAATTTACAAAGATTATTTTTATACTATCTATATTTTTAGGTATTGCAATATTTGTTTTTTTGTATGATTTATATCAAACAATAAAAGATGATATAGATAAAGTTGTAAACTATAAACCAAAACTTAGCACTCAATTTTATGATAACAAAGGAAGACTTCTAGCAAATACATTTAAAGATGAAAATCGTGAATATGTAATTTATGATGATATTCCAGCTCGTGTAATTGAAGGATTAGTTGCTATTGAAGATACACAGTTTTTTGAACATTATGGAATAAATCCTGATGCAATTAGCAGAGCCATGATTAAGAATATTCAATCGGGTGGATATAGTGAAGGAGCTAGTACTTTAACTCAACAATTAATTAAAGTATTAGTTTTAACTAGAGAAAAAACTCTTTTAAGAAAGGTAAAAGAGGCTTTATTATCTTTAAGGCTTGAAACAATTTTAACAAAAGAGCAGATTCTAGAGAGATATTTAAATGAGGTATATTTTGGTCATGGTTATTATGGAATACAAACAGCTGCAAAAGGATATTTTAATAAAAATCTATATGAGTTAACTTTAAAAGAGATTGCAATTTTAGTTGGACTTCCAAGAGCTCCAAGTTTTTATGATCCAACAAAAAATCTTCAAATATCACTAACTAGAGCAAATCAAGTTGTATCAAGAATGCATACTCTTGGCTGGATTAATGATGAGCAATATGAAGAGGCTTTAAGTGAAACACCTGAAGTATTTAATCAAACACTTACACAAAATGTTGCTCCTTGGGCAATTGATTATGCTGTAAATGAGCTATCAACTCAATATCCAGATATTTTATATGGTGGATATAAAGTCTATTTAACTTTAGATTTAGATTTACAAAATATTGCTATTGATGCTTTAAATAAATCATATAATTTAGCAATAAATAGAAATGCAAACTATATTAAAGAGTTAGATGAAAAAGATTGGATAAAAAATCCTCCAGCAGATGTAGAGTTAGATTATATTGATGATGAATTATTCAAAAAAGAGTTAAATGGTGCTTTACTTTCAATGGAAAATAGCACAGGTAAAATTTTGGCAATTGTAGGTGGAGTTGATTATAGTAAATCTATGTTTCATAGAGCCTATCAATCAAAAAGACAAGCTGGAAGTGCTATAAAACCATTCTTTTATCAAACAGCTTTAAATGAAGGGTATAATCCAGCTACTCAACTTTTTGATATAAGTAGAACTTACACATTCGAAGTTGATGGTGTTGAGCAAAGATGGTCACCAAGAAATTATGGAGAAAATTTTAAAGGTGTTGTAACTTTAAGAGAGTCTTTAATGCAGTCAAGAAATCTCTCAACACTAAATTTAGTAACAGATGTTGGAGTTGCAAGAGTTACAAGAGATTTAAAAAGATATGGATTCCAAAATATTGTAAATGATTTATCTATAACTTTAGGTTCTATGAGTGTAAATTTAGTAGAATTTTCTAGTGCTTTTTCAATATTTTCAAATTATGGAACTCAAGTTAAGCCTTATATAGTTGATAAAATAGTTGATAGAAGCAATCAAACTGTAAATTTTGAACCACAAATAACTTTCCAAAATAGTGAAGAACAGGCATATTTATTAAGTTCAATTTTAAAAGATACAGTTGATAGCGGAACAGGAAGAAGAGCAAAAGTAGCTGGAATTGAACTAGCTGGGAAAACTGGTACAACAAATGATAATATGGATGCTTGGTTTTGTGGATATTCACCAACAGTTCAAACTATAGTTTGGTTTGGAAATGATAGCAATATGCCAATGAGAAAAACTGAAACAGGAAGTACAATAGCAGCACCTGCTTTTGCACATTTTTATAGAAAATATTTAGAAATTCATCCTGAAACACAAAGAACATTTATAAAACCACAAGGTGTTTATTCTACAATATATAAAGGAAAAGAGGAGTATTATACAAAAACTTCACCTCTTCCTGATGGTGATTCTGTAATAACTATAGATCCAAATAACCAAAATCAAATAGAGTTTTAATTCTATTTGATTTTAAATCTATTCAAATAGATTTTCAATAGCTTCTAAAGACTCTTTTTGCATCTCTAAATCCATATGAGCTGCATTTTTAACTTCTACTAATTCAATATTTAAACCTTTTTTCTTTGCAAGATTATAAAAATCTTTACTCATTTTAGGAGTTGAAACTTTATCATCACTACCATATATTAAAACTATTTTTGTATCTTTTGAGATTTTATCAATAACATCAACTGCTGAAATTAGACCTTTTTGGGGACTCTTTTTATGAATATCATAAACTCCTCCAGCACAAACTAAATTATCAACTAAATCTGGTTTAATCCCAATAGCAGTTGCACTTAGCATACAACCAGCACTATGAGCAATTATTGTAGTTTTAGTTGATTCAAACTCTTTTTTCAACTCTTCAACCAAAGCAATAAAAAAATCAACATATTTTTTTGTAGCTGCAAGGTTTTTCTGCTCTTTATTTCCAATAGCTTTATAGTTTTCACTTGTACTTTCAGAGTAACCAGGAAGCGCTAAGGCTATTGTTGAAACATCTGTTCTCATAGAAATATCTTCAGCAAAAGGAGAGTATCTAGCAATAATGTCAGTTCCCTCGTCCCAAGTTCCATGAACAATTATATTAAGAGCATCTTCATCTGTAACAAAAGCTTTATAGTTTATACACTCATTTTTTACAAATACAAAATCTTCACCTTTTTTTAAACATTCACTTTTAGTAATTGCAAATAAATTTGAAGATACAAATAGAATAAAAACAAAAATATTTTTTAACATAATTTATCCTTTTTAAATATTTTAATAAGCTACAATCCCTATATAGCCATCAACTTTTCTCTCAATAAGCTCAACAATTCCAGCTTGAGTATATGAAATACCATCCATAAAATCATCTTCAGTCCAATTCATACTTTGCATAGTATTTTTACATCCAATAAATTCTACATCATACTGCATTAAAGATTTAATTCTTGCTTGAGTATCTTTATCATAATCATTTTTTAGAACTCTCATTCCTTTACCATAAACAACAACCACAACTTTTAAACTCTCACTTGGATACTCTTTTAAAATATTATAAATAGAACCAATAGTTTGATTTACAGTATCTAAATCATTTACATATAAAGAGTATACAACCTTTCTTGGATTATCAAAACTTGGTTGCGGGTTACTAAAACTACTTTGCGAAAATGCAAAAACGCAAAAACAAAAAAATATAACTATTTTTTTTAACATATATACTCCTCTACTTTCATATTACTTACAATAACTCCAGAGTTTAAAATTCTACAATAAACTCCTCTATGTTCTTTTAAAAGTTTGGGTAAATTATCATTAAATATAGCTAAATGGTTACAAACCGTACAAATTTGAGTTATTTGTATTATAGCCTCAGCTATTTTAAAACAAGCTCCAACTTCAAATTCATGTGGATCAAAATCCAATAAAACATTCTCACCCAAACTTCCATACTCTAAAAAAACACCATTATTTTTTGCTATCTCATAAGATTTAATACCAACTATCAAAACAGTTTGATCAAGCTTTTTACCAGCAAATTTATCAAACTCTATTCCATAATCTTTTATTAAATTTAAAGATTTAACCTTTGGTCTTGGAAGAGAACTTTGCTCTTTTGTTGCACTAAAAGTATCTATTACTTTTCCTAAAATTCTCATCTATTATCCATTAATAGTTTTAAAAAATCATCTTTTTTCCAAGCTCCTGGATATTGTGATAAAAGCTTTTTATTACTATTTATAAAGAAAAAGCTAGGAGTTATTCTTTTATACTCTTTTTGTAAATCAAAAGGTAAAGATGAACTATCCATATCAATCTCTAAAAATATATAGTTAGCATCTAATATTTTTTTTATATTAGAATCAGCAAAAACTTCTCTATCCATTTTTTTACAAAAATAACAACTATTTGAAGTTGCATAAACTATAATTTTTTTACCCTCTTTTTTTGCTTTTGTTAAAATAGTATCTTCATCTTTTTGTGAATACTTTGGATCTTTATAGATATCTTCTTCTTTTATATTATCTTTAAATTCCATAAAATAAGTTGTTAAATTAAGGTAATCATCTTCACTTAATTCACCTTTCATACTACTTTTATTTTCATAATGTCCCAAAGCACTATCATCACAAATTGAGTTAAATCTATCTGGATTTTCTAAATATGACTTTAAATATATTCCTATCTCAATCTCTTGAAACTCTTTATCATTTTCATCACCAATTTTTTTTGAGCTATCGAACATTGCCCAAACCATTAAGTTTGCACTAGGGGCTTTTAAATTTAAAAGTGTATTATTTTTTTCAAAGAAGTTTTCTTTTAATAAGTTCATAGGAATATACTCTTTATGACAAGTAGCACACTTAGCATCAAAAACTTTTTTACCATCTTCAAAACTTGCAAATAAACTTATAGTCACTGCAAATAGAACAAATATTATTTTCATAATCTCTCCATAAATTTTTTAAACAAAACAATAAAACTATTGCTTTATTTAAAAAACATAAAGAAAAATCTTTATGTTTTCTATTTTAGATAATTCCAGGATTACCTTTTATTCCAACAATATCAGGAGTATCAATTTTTACTTTACTAATATGTTTAATATTTTTTAAATATTTCTCAACAGTTTCCCAAACTGGTTCACCCTCACTTTTTGCTCCAACAGTTGACCAACCAGAAACTCTGTAAGATTTATTAGCATCAATTTTTTTACCTGTTTTGCTTAAAACTATATTTGAAATTCTCTCTCCAATTTTTGCTTTTGGATCAATTTTATATGAAATTCCACCTGTTCTAACCATATCTCCACCTTGTTGTAAAAATGGATCTTCATTAAACAAGTTATCAGCAACATCTTCTAATATAAGTTTTAGTTCACTTCCTTTTATATCTCTTACATAAGTTTCAGGATATGTCATAGCTGTTTGTGTCATTAAATCATCAAAAGTAATTGTTTGATTTGGCATAACTGAAGTTCCCCATCTAAATCCTGGAGATAGTGAAATTTGTGCATCATTTATATCAATCAAAGCATCACAAATAATTTGATCCCAAGAACCATTGAAGTTACCTCTTCTAAATAGCGTCTCTTCAGTTGTAGCAATTGGTCTTGTAAGCTCTTTTAAATAAGGAAGTCTTACGTCTTCAATATATTTTTTCATTTTTTTATCTTCAGGAATTAAATCTGAGAATATTGGAAGAAGTGTAAATTTAAAATCTTTGATTTTTCCATTTTGAATATCTAAATCTAAAACATTTAAGAATTTACCATTGCTTCCTGCATTACAAACATAAGTTGTACCTGATGAGTTTTTAACAGGATAAGCTTCTGGAACACCATCGTGTGTATGACCACCTAGTATAAAATCAATTCCTGTACAAACTTCAGCCATTTTTTTATCTGTATCAAAACCATTGTGAGATAGAACAATAATAGCATCTGGTTTCTCATCTTCTTTAATTTGATCAACTAACTCTTGCATGCTATTTTCATTTATTCCAAATGTCCAATCAGGAATAAATCTTTGTGGATTTGCAATTGTTGTATAAGGGAAAGCTTGTCCAATAATAGCAACTCTAGCATCACCCATTTTTTTAATTGTATATGGTTTAAACGCGTGTCCACTATCTTCATCATAAGCTTCAGCACCATTCATCATAGCATCTTCTTTTACAAAAACATTTTGAGCTAAAAACTCTGCATTTAACTCTTTAACATTTTCAAGAATCTCTTTAGCTTCATATGTAAACTCCCAGTGCCCAACACAAACATCAACTCCAAGTAAATTTAAAGCTCCAACCATATCTTTACCTCTAGTCCATAAAGCTGTTGCACTTCCTTGCCATGTATCTCCACCATCTAAAAATAGAGTTTTATCTTTTCCAAAACTATCTCTTAAAAAATCAACTACTGTTTTTATTTGTGCAAAACCACCTGTTTTACCCATAACTTTTGCATGCTCTTCAAAATTTACACATGAAAATGCATATTCAAGTCTTTTATTTCCTTTTATTCCATAGTAATCTAAAAATTTTTCACCAACAATATGTGGTGGTTTTCCTAAATTTCCATAAAATCCTAAATTAACACTTGGTTCTCTAAAATAGACAGGTAATAACTGTGCATGACAATCTGTCATATGTATAAATCTTGCATTACCAAATGGTTTTAATTTATAGTAATCTTCTAATTTTTTAGATGTTTCTACCATTCTTGTATGAGAGTTTGCAAATATAGGAGTTGCTCCTAAAGCTGCCATCATATATACAAACTCTCTTCTACTTAATTTACTCATTTAATATTCCTTTTATAAATAAAAAAAGTCAAGATAAAATCTTGACTTTTTAAAATTGGCTTTTTATAAATTTTTAATATTTATATCCATCACTAGGACTTGCTAATCGCCAAGTTTTCTTAGCTTCAGCCTCTTGAGTTAAAGCACTAATAGCAAAGCTACAAGCTCTCCAAGATGCAAACTCTATTGAAACTTTTTCCCCTGTTGCTTTTGCTTTGTTATCAACAATATCTATTTGATTTGAACCACTTTTTAAAGCTTTTTGAACAGCATCTATATATTGACTAGCTTTCATTCCAAATCTCATAAACTCAACACCATGATCAATAGCAACTTTATTGTATTTTTCAGCAGTTTGTATAACTTTCTCAACTCCATTTGATTTAACATCACACTCTTTTTTTACATCAAGCAAAGAGTAATCCTCTTTTGCTTGTGTTGATTGTGCTACTGTTTGTATCTCTTTTGGTGTAAGAAAAAAGTATATAGCAACTAACACTATAACCAATATTAAAAATAAAATCTTTTTCATATATTCTTCCTTATTTTCTTACATCAGGACCATCAACTGGCATCTCATTTGACATATAAGCTAAAAAGTATAGTAGTTCAATCATAGTTTGACTCTCATCTTTTGGTGGAACTTGACCTTGATCTACAACACAACCTGAAATTCTTCTCTCTAAAGTACCAATTTCTGCCCATCTAAGCCTGAAAACTGGAAAATGAGTAACTTGTCCAACAAGTGGAGATAAAACCTCATTTCTTACTCTATTACCAGAACCGTGAATATGACATGTTGCACAAGATAGTTTTAAATAACCTCTTTGAGAATAGTAATACTCTTTTCCTCTTTCATAAGCATCTTTCTCTTCTTGACTATTAATTTGAATATCAAAAACTTTTCCAGCCTCTTTACTCTCATTTACAAAATAGGCTTGAAATTCGGCCATAGCACCTTTTTTTGTATTCCACTCTTTTTCACCATTTGCTCTTAAACAATCATTTACAGCTTTTGTTAAAGAGATTAACTCTTTTTTCTCTTTATCATAGTATGGAAATGTTCCAGCAATTGTTAAATCAGGAAAACAAGTCTGTAATGAGTTACCATTTGCAAATTTTTTTGTATATAACTCTTCACCTTTTTCAATAGCATCTTCGTAAGGAGGCATCTCTTTTAATGCCTCATATTGTAATCTTCCATCTTTTGAATATGCATAGCTTCCAATATTAAAATCCATATGTTTTAGATTTTTATCATATCTCTCTTCTAGCTCTTCTTGAGTAAAATAAGGAAAGAATTTACCATAATTTTTTGCTGGGTCTTCAAACTTAGCTTCAAAATATTTAATTGCAGCAACTCTATCTTTTTCTGCACCTTCATTAAAATTTGAACCACTTAAGTAAGAAGAAGATAAAAATAGAATTATAGTTGATCTTAGTAATTTACTAAACATATTATCTCTCTCCTTTATATAATCTTTTTATTTAATTTTTTCAACAGTTGTATCACTATTTCCTTTTAAATCTTTCCAAGATATAGTTATCTCATCTCCAGATTTTGCACCTTTAAATGAAAATTTAAAGTAAGGATCTTTTGATAAAAATTGACTAGAACTTACTTCATATACAACTTTATCTCCAATTTTAGCAACTAAATATGTAATAAAATTTGCCTCTTTTTTTGCTCTTTCAGCCTCTTGATAACTTAACATCTCATGTGATGCTAAAGCTCTAACTTCACAAATACCATTTTTATTTATTTTTGCTCTTATTTTTGTTGTTCCTGACATTTTATATCCTTTATATTTTATTTATTATTTTTATATATTTATAGCTTTGGTTGATTTAAATCACCCACCACATCCACCAATTGTAACTTTAATCTCTTTTGATGCTGAATATAGTTGACCACCTACATCTGCAATTACAGTAACAGTACCTGATTTTTGCATTTTAATTCTAAATGCATAGTCTAAAACCATATTGTCATTTACTGTAAACACAGCAACCGTACTCTCTGGATTTGCATCTTGGAATACTGCAATTTTACTTGCTTTTAAATCTGTTTTAAAAGAGATTGGAATAACTGCACCATTTTCAGCAATATCAGGAGCTGTTAATGAAATTCCACTTTGAGTTGTAGCAGTTTTTCCAAAAAGTTCTTTAACTGCTTCATCAAATTTTGTTGCAGTCCAAGCTTTTGGTTTTGTAGCTCTAAAATCTTCTGCACTTAAATGTGCTGGAACAGTTGCAACTGCAATTGCACCTAATCCTAATCCTAAAAATTTTCTTCTATTTAACATAATTTTTCCTTTATTTTAATTTATTGTTTTTAAATAAGCGACAACTGCTTTTATCTCATCATCACTTAACCAACCGTTTCTTCCAAATGCTGGCATTGCAGTTATAGGATCTCCTGGGTTTGTTGGATCAAAAATTTTACTATACAATGCCTCTTCTGGCCAAAGTGCTAAAAATTGCAATTTTGGACCCAAAGTTCCAGGCCCATCTAATGTTTTACCATTAGCATCATGACAAGCTATACAATTACCTTTTGTATTTGTCTTATATATAACTTCACCTTTTTTAATCAAATCAGTATTTTCTACTGAATTTGCATTTAAAATAGTTAAAAATCCAACAGATAAAACAGCTGCAATTTTTTTAATTAAATACATATTTCAACCTTATATTTTATTTGCTTGAATCAACCATATAATCTATAATTATCTTTAGCTCTTCATCGCTTAAATCTGTTCCACCCCTTGGTGGCATACTATTTATACCATTTATTCCATTATAATAAACTTGCTCAATTCCATTTTTAAGAAGTTTTTCCCAAGCATCTTTATCTCCAAGAACTGGTGCACCAATCGCTGCATTTGCATGACAAGCCGAACAACCAGCATTTTCATACTCAATTTGTCCTCTTTTCACTAAAGATTTATCAACTTTTGGTAGCTCCTTAACTGTTGAAAGAGGCTCATTTGCAGTTTTTGTTAAATCTTCATTTATTCTCATTACAAGATCCTCAACATCTCCTTCAATACAGTTACTCATACATCTTGTACCTTTACCGTAAAGAGTTGGATCTGATAAAAACTTAGTCATATTCTCAACACCCTCTTTTGGGTTATGAGGAGTATTTGTTTCAGGATAGAATCCATTTACATTTGGCATAACAATTTTCAAAAACTTCTCTTTGTCTAAAACATAATCATCATCTAATGACTCACCATCTATTTCAATATTATTTATTGATAATAAATATGCAGTTAAAGCATAAGTTTCACTATTTGTTAAACTTTTTGGATGATTAAACGGCATAGACTCTTGAATATACCAAAAAAGAGTACTTGCATATGGCCAGAATGTTCCAATTGTTTTTTCAGGATTTTCTGGATTTGGATGCTCATCTGCTGGATTTAATCTCTGTTTCGTTAAAGAGGTAATAGAACCACCAGCAAGTGCAGGATATCCACTTCCACCATATCCAAAATCACCATGACACATAACACATTGTGACTCATACAGATCCATACCCTCTTCAACACTACCTTGAGCTTTTTTTGGATTTCCATCTTCATCTAAAACAACTTCACCATGTTTCATATCAAACTCTGGTAAACCTGTTCCATCATACATTACATCTAAATCCCAAGCAGCAATCTCTTTCTTTGTAGCTTCTCTTCCTAAATTAAAACCTTCAAAACTTTGAGTATTTACATAGTACTGTGAATATTTTCCATCTTTTATTGGATATTTAACAGCACCATCTACAGAACTTTCATGCTTAGTTTCACTCTCACCACAAGCAACAAGAGCAAATGCTAAACCAACAGCTAAAAGAGAACTTTTAAGCTTTGTGATGTTTTCTAATTTGAACATTATTACACTCTCCTTTTTCTGTGATTTCCCAAGTTACTATTGCATTTCTGTGATAAACTGACTCAACTCCAACTGCACTTGTCTCTTCATCAATTGTAGGTTGAATATTTCCAAAATCATCATAAGCTCGGCTTGATAATAATAGAGGTTTTCCATCCCATTTATAAATATAACTAAATCTAGTCCAAGATTTTGGTAAAACTAAACCTTTAAGTTTTGCTTCAACCCAATTATCTCCACCATCAAAAGATATATCAACACCTTTAATTGTTCCATGACCACTCCAAGCAAGTCCTTCAATCTCAACCATATCACCTTTTTTCAAGCTTGTCCAAGGCTTTTCAGGACATGGTTTTGTAATTACAGAGTTTACTTCATTTACCCAGAAAAATCTAATTGCTTTTCCTGATTTTTGAAGCATTGTATATTTTGAAGTCTCCTCTTTTGCATGCCATGGTTTATCGCTAAACTCTAATCTATTTAGCCATTTAGTATTTAAATTTCCTTCCCATCCTGGAACAACAAGTCTTATTGGATAACCTTGCTCAGGTCTTAAAGCCTCACCATTTTGTCCCCACACAACCATAACATCATCAAGTGCTTTTTCAACTGGAATTGTTCTTGGATTTGATGCATTATCACTTCCAACAGCCAACATCCAAACAGCATCTTTTTCTAAACCAATATCATCTAAAATAGTTTTAAGCATAACTCCAGTCCATTGGGCACTACTCATCATACCTTTCATAAATTGTAAACTATTAAATTGTGGTCCTCTCCATTCAGGGCTTCCATTTGCTGGACACTCTATAAAATAAGTTCTTGTTTCACTTGGATATCTTTTAATATCCTCTAAAGTTAAAACAACTTCTCTTTTTACTTTACCATGAATCATCAATCTAAATTGATTTGGATCAACATGCGCTGTTCCTCCATGATTTCTTGTAAAGAATAGTCCATTTGGAGTTATTATTCCTTCACTTTCATGAATTGGACACATAGAAATTGATGCATAAGCATCACCTGAAGATAGAAGATTATGAGTTCTTCTAATATTATTATGCTCATACGGAGAAGGAAGACCATATAGATTTTTGTCTACTGGATCTCCTAGTTTTTGTCCCCATGGTGCTTCATTTATTATTGCGGGATCATCTGCTTTTAAAGAAACAGGTGACAATACACTAGCAGCACTTAAAGCTCCAGCAGAGTATATAGCAGTCTTTTTAAAAAAATCCCTTCTACTAGTAGTGGCACTAGTAGTTATAGATTTTTTATTTGTATCTAAAACTTCACTATTTTTCAAGCCAACCTCCTAAGAAATATTGAATATATTTAAAAATATTCAGAACATTGATTATATTTATTATAAGGTAAAAAAAAACTTAAATTATTAAATATTCTTATAGGAAAAAAATTAACAAACAATAATAAATAGCTTATAAATAGCATCTATAACTCATTGTTATATAGCTTATTTTATTTAATTATAATGCTATCTATTAATTACAATTTCTTCCTCATCAACTTTAAAAAATCTATATAATTTTCTTATAATTATCATTAAAAGTAATCCATCTAATAAACTTGCAATAATAAAAGAGAAGTATTCAGCTTGATTAATAAGTTCATAATTATATGAGATCATTGCAATTGCAACCATAAATGTAAGTGGCATTGAATCACTTAATGCAAAAAGAAGTGTATTTTTTGGTTTTAAATACTTTACAAAAACTAAATATGAACTTATTAATCTAATTGCTACAATTGCACTCATAATAAATATTGAATGAAGAAGTATATCAAAAGTGATCATATCAAGTTTTACAGTTGAACCTGTATATATAAAAAATATAGGTGCAAAAAAACCAAATCCAAAAGACTCTATTTTATGTAGCAACTCTTCTCTTTGATAAAAAAACATCTTAAAGAATAATCCAGCTGTAAAGGCTCCTAAAACAACATCGATTTTAAGAAGCAACATAATTGAAACCATAATTAGCAATAAAGATAAAGAGAATCTAATATCTTGGTCATGTTTATCTTTTTCACTATCTGGAATCAAATACTGTTTTAGCTCAGGAAACCACCAAAAAATCATATATGAAAATCTAAGAAGTAAAATTGTAACTACAACTACGGCAAAAATTGTAAAAATTGAAGTTACAAATCTTCCGCTTAAACCAAACTCTGTCCATCCACTAAAAAGTGTAATTGCTAAGATGCTAACAACCTCTCCAACAACCCCAATAGATAGTGCTAAATTTAACCAAGGTTGCTCTTTTCCATACTCTTTTATAAGCATCATAAGCATTCCAAGTGAAAATATAGGAAGTGCTACAAAATAGGTTAATCCTAAATCAAACAACCAACAAATAAGACCTGATAGTGAGTACAATAGAACAAAATACATAACTACATTTGTTGCTAATGTTGCTTTTATTACATTTACAAGTTTGAAATTTATCTCTAAACCAGCTAAAAACATAAGATAAATAAATCCAAATTTTGCAATAAGTTGTAAAATCTCATCATCATAAATAAGACCTAAATATCCACACAACAATCCTAAACCTATCTCAATAACAACAACTGGTATTTTTAAAATCTTTGCAAATACAGGAGCTGTCATTATTATTGTACAAATTGTTATTATTAAAAGAATTTTCTCCATACTTTAAACCTACTTCTTATCCTCTTTTGTCTGCATTCCAGCCTCTATTAAAAACGGACTTACTGCAAAAGAGATTTTCTTAATTTTGTCATATTTTGCATAAGATAGATATAAAATATCTTTTGCTCTTGTCACTGCAACATAAAATAGTCTTCTCTCCTCTTCCAAACTTCCACCCTTGCTCATAAGCTTCCTATTTGGAAATCTTCCATCCATTAAATCAATTACATAAACCTCTTTAAACTCTAAACCTTTACTTGCATGAATTGATAATAAATTTACACCATCACCTTCACTAAGCTCGCTTCCACCTAAAATCATAGCATTTAAAAATCTTGATAAATCGTTATAGTTTTTTGATAAATTTTTTAAAAGTTCTACTTTTTGGTTTATTTTAGCTATTGATTTTATCTTTACCATCTCATTTATGGTTCCATCTTTTTGTGTAGCTCTTTTTGTACATAGTTGCCCTTTTATTCTTGAGTACGCCATTGATGAACTAATTGATGTAATTTGACTTTGCGGATTTTTTACTCTTTTTAACTGTTTTAAAAGTAGATATATTTCATAAATATATTTGGCTCCATCAACTGTTAATTTTGGATGTTTTAAGATAGGATTTCCTAAAAATGTCTCATCAAAACCACAAGTAACAAACTTTGCAACACTTCCAAGCTCTATAAAATCATCAAAAAGTCCTAATTGTTGACTCTTTCTTTTTGTTTCAAAAGGATTGTTTATGCTATTTATTGGATTCAATAATCCTTGAATAATATTACCTTCTCCTAGTTTTAAAAGAGCATCAAAAATATCTTTTGCAACAGCTTTTCCAATACCTTTTCCATACTCTAAAATGTGAATAAATGCCATCATATCATTATTTGAAACTTGAAGAACTAATAAATCTAAAATATACTTAACTTCAATAGAATCAAAAAAACTATGTCCACCTTTTCTTTTAGCAGCAATTCCAATCTCTCTTAAATTTGCCTCAATTCCATCAGCACTTGAGTTATTTCTATATATTATTGCTATATCGTTGTGTGGAGTTTGCGTTTTTGAAATTAGCTGTGCAATATACTCATATTGAGAAAAAAGCTCATCAAAAACTAAGAGTTTTGGCTGATAAATATTTTCTGTTCGTACAACTTCAAGTTTTTTAGGATATATTCTATCATTGTACTCAATAACTTTTGTTGCTAAATCTAAAATTGGTTTTGTAGATCTATAATTTTTTCTAAGAGTAAAAACTTTAGCATCTTTATATCTATTTATAAAATTTGAGATGATTTTTATATCAGAACCATTAAATGCATAGATACTTTGATCATAATCTCCTACACAAAATAGTGATTTTGGTTTAAATGCATCAAGTAATCTTCCTTGCAAAGGATTTGTATCTTGATACTCATCTACTAAAATCTCTTGGAAATTAAAACTGTGTTCTTGTAAAACTTCCAACATATTTGTAAGTAAATCATCAAAATTTAGATAACCAAACTCTTTTTTAAGAGTATTAAACTCATCAATTACATCTTCATAGATTAATGAATAAATCTCATGCGCGGGACTTTTTTCATTTAACCAAGTTATAAAATCTTCACTATTATTTGAGTTTAAATATAAAGAGTATAAATCATATAAATATCCACCATCATATGGACTTGCTTCATCACTAGCCTCTACAAAAACTCTTTTTTCATATATTGATTTAAATAGAGTTTTTAGTTCATTTGGCTGTTTTAAAGTTATATTTAAATCTAAACTCTTTAGAAGTTTAAATGAAACAGAGTGAAAAGTTCCAGCCATAATCTCTTGAGCAATCTCTTTTGAAAAAATCTTTGCAACACGATTTATCATCTCACTTGCTGCTTTATTTGTAAATGTTAAAAGTAAAATCTCATTTGGTTTTATTCCACTATTTATTAAGTGTGAAATTCTTCCAACAATAGTTGAAGTCTTACCAGTTCCAGCACTAGCAATTACAAGATTGTTTCCAAAATTACAAATTGCTGCTTCTTTTTGTTCTTGATTAAGTGTTGATAAGGGCATTTAGAAAGCTTATATTTTTTGTTTATTTAGTAATGTCATTTTGAAATAGTATCATAAAAGATATTAAGGTTGATTTTTTTTGGCATAAAAAAAGCCCGCCTAGGGGAAGCGGGCTTTCTACACAAGGAAACATAAAAAAATTATCTATTTAAGAAACTTATCTTAAAATACATAAGCAAGTCTGTTTTTAACTTACCTACAAGAGAATTATAATTAAAAAAAGTTAACAAAAGATTAATTCAGACTTAATTTATGCTTTCCAATTAGATTTTTTTTCAACTTTTTTTTCATTTTCAACTAAAATAGTTATATACTTTAAAGACCAAATAACTAATGCAACTATCAATAAAAAGGCACTTAGCTCTATGAAAAATGTATAATTTAAATCAAAATTTGAACTTATTGATGTAAAAACTCTAATTAATGCTAAAAATTGAACTGCAATAAATATTATCAATGCAAAAAGTTTTGTCTCAATTTTTCTTCCAGAGTGACCAAGTATTACTCTAGTTCCAAAGCCAACTAAAACTGTAACAAAATATCCAATAGCTAAAGTATGAATAACAATTTTTTCAAAATAGAAATTTGGATTTATAAAAGCAAAAACTGATTCAATAATAGATATGAAAAATGCAATAACTATCCAATACAAACCTAAGTGCAAAATCCAAACTATTGGTGGAGTTTTAAATGTTGGAAGTTTCCAAATAAAAAGTTCTCTTAAAATAAATAAAAATATTGGTATATCTATAAATAGATTTAATCTTGTATCTTCAAAACTCAAAACTAATACTTTTATTAAAAGTAATACAAAAAATATATCAAGCAATTTATTGCTTCTATTTATTTTATATTCTGGAACCATAACTCTTGTAAAAAAAGGTATCATTCTTTGAGATATTGTAAAAATTATCATAAATAAGAATAGATAAAATCCACTGTTTATTGCTATTTTTGAAAACAGATATGAGTATTTTAAATCAAATTGTGAAACTATAAAAAGTAGTTGGGATATCAAACCTGTACTAAAAGCTATTAAAACCCATTTTGTATCATTTTTATCTTTTAATGTACTTTTTTTATGAATAGAATATAGAAGGAAAAAACTCATAGCTTGTGCAAATAAGATAAGAACTTGAAATAAAATAGTAAATTTGGAATAAAAAATTAAAGATAATAAAATTCCAATACTAGCTATAAAATAGATATAAAATTGTCTCATATAATCTTTTGATTCAATCTCTGCTTGCATCAAAAATTTTGGAAAAACAACAAATAAAAAACCTAAAAAAAACTGTATAAAAACAACAAAAATAAGTGTATAAGCATGATATGTTAAAACTGTTGAGTTAATATCTATTATATTTTTGTAAGAAAAAACAAAAAGTGTCATAAAAAGTATAAAAAAAATCATACCATTTGTAAAAAAAGGTTGATGTGGTTGAGAGATGAATTTTTTGTACCAAAGATTCATAAAAACTCCTAAATTTAAAATATAAACTATTTTAACTATTTATTAGAAGTTTTATCTTGATTTTAAGCAAGAAAATCTTGCTTAAAATTTTTAGTGACAACTTCCACAACAAGAAGTTGTACTTGAATCTTTTATTGCTTCTAAAACCTCATCATAGTTTGGTTCACTTGTAATTTCTGGAACAATTTGTTTATAAGTTACTTTACCAGATGCATTAATTATAAATATAGCACGTGCTGTTAAACCAGCTAAAGGTCCATTTGCTTGTAAAACTCCATAAGATTTTGCAAAAGCTTTTGCTCTAAAATCAGATGCAACTTTAAGATTTTCTATTCCTTCTGTTGTACAAAATCTTTTCATTGCAAATGGTAAATCCATAGATACAATAACAACTTCTACATTCTCTAGCTTTGCTGCTTCAACATTGAATCTTCTAGCTTCTGCTGCACAAACACCTGTATCAAGAGATGGAACAGCAACAACTACTTGAACTTTTCCTTGTTTACCACCAATTTGAATATCACTTAAATTTTCAGCAACTGCTGTTACAACAGGAGCTAAATCTCCAACATTAAGCTCTGCTCCACTTAAATTTACCTCTAAATCATTTTTAAATTTTACTGTTGCCATTTTATTTCCTTTATTAAATTTTAAATTTCATAGAAATTATATTAAAATAGGATAAGATTTATCTTAATTTATATCAAGCAAATTTTATCTTCTTCTAATCTTATCTTTTTATCATCAATTAGCTTTGTCAAAGTTGCTTTAAATGCTTTTTTACTCATAGCAAAAACATCTTTTATATTTTCAGCTTCACTTTTATATGTAAAGTTTAAACTTCCACCATTTGCCTTTAAAATATCTAAAACTTTTTCTGTATCAACTTTTTGACCTATTTTTTGCAAACTAATATCTAGCTTTCCATCATCTCTAAGATTTTTTATATAAGCTCTTTTTTTATCACCTATTTTAATATTTTCAAATATTTCTGAGTGAAAAATCATACCCTCGTAACTATTATTTACAATAACTTTAAATCCAAGTGGAGTTTTTGAGTATAAAATTATCTCTACCTCATCACCTTGTTTTAAATCTTTTGGCTCTTCTTCTAGTATATATTTTTCACTTGCAATTAATCTATTTGTTCTTTCATCAAATTGCATTTGTAAAACTTTGTAAGAACCAACATTATAAGTTCCTTTTTGTCTATTTTTTGGAACTAGCAAATCTTTTGCTAAACCAATATCTACAAAATGTCCAAATTTTGCACTATCAACAATCTTTAAATTTGCAAATTCATTTAAATACAAATATGGTTTTAGAGTAGTTGCAACTAATCTATCTTCACTATCTGTATATATAAATACTTCAACTAAACTATCAATTGCCATCTCTTTTTTTACATAAGCATTTGGTAATAAAACCTCTGTTTCATCTGCGCTTATTAGGTAAATTCCAGGTTCACTAACTCTATTTACTCTTAAAGTATTTACAACACCTTGTTTTATTTTTTCATCTATTTTTTTCATTGGTTTTTCCGTTCTTTCTTTTTTATTTTCTATATTTTATTAGCTTTACAACTCCTAAAGCAACAACTGCGACCATTATTATACTAGCTCCTGAACTTATGTCAAAAATGTATGAAACTATAAGTCCACATAGTGTGAATATTGTAGCTAAAATTGAACTAATAATCATCATAGTTGAAAGTTTAGAAGAAAAAGTCTCAGCTAAATATGTTGGAATTGTAAGAAGTGCAATTACCAAAATAAGTCCAACAGCTTTTATAGCAGCAACTACGCAAAGTGCTGAAAGAATTAAAATTAGAGTATAAAAGAATTTAACATTTATTCCTCTTAAGCTTGCAAACTCACTATCATATGATACAGATAAAATCTCTTTATAAAAATATACAACAATTGCTATAATAAAAATATCTAAAAGAGTCATATAAATAATATCTTCACTTGAAACAGCAATAATACTTCCAAACAAATAGCTCATTAAATCTACATTGTATCCAGGAGTTAAATCCACAAATATAATTCCTATTGCCATTCCACTTGCCCACATCATACCAATTATTGCATCAATTCTGCTTCTATTTTTTAAAGTAATAATAGCGATTATTATTGCAGTAATCACGGCAAAAACAGTTGCCCCAAATAAAACTGGTATTCCTAAAAATATTGCTATTCCTATTCCTCCATAAGCGCTGTGAGCTATTCCACCTGTTAAAAAAGTAATCTTATTTACTACTACCAAAGTTCCAATTATTCCAGCTGCAATAGAGATTAAAACTCCAGCTATTAAAGCATTTTGAATAAAGCTATATTGTAAAATTTCTAACATTTTTTTCCTTCAAAAATGTCCCATTTTTTAAGGGAGAATTTATTTTAGTGTACATGGTTACAACACATTTGTGTTTTTCCTAATGCTGAAAGTAGTTCAACCTCACATAAATGATCATCAGCTAAAGTAACATTTTTTTGAACTTCAGCAAGGCTGTGATAAACCAAACTTCTATTTATATGCGCTACATTTTTTGCATAGTTTAAAAGAATTGATAAATCATGACTTACAACAACAATACAAATAGATTTATTTAGCTCTTTTAAAAGTTCATAAATCTCTTGTTGTCCTTGCACATCAATACTTGCAGTTGGTTCATCTAAAAGCATTATTTTTGGATTTGAACAAAGTGCACGTGCTATAAAAACTCTTTGCCTTTGACCTCCACTTAAATCACCTATCTTTTTATTTGCATAATCTTTCATTCCAACTTGATTTAAAGACTCTAATGCACAAGAGATTTCATCTTTTGAATATCCAAAAATTCTCTTTTTTGAGCTAACATGCCCCATTAAAACAACTTCTAAAGCAGTAATTGGAAAATCTATATTTAAATTTGTATTTTGTGGAACATATCCTATTTGACTATTTTTTATATATTTCTCTATTTTTCCACTTTGAAGTGGTAAAAGACCAAGAATTAGTTTTAAAAGAGTTGATTTTCCACCACCGTTTGGTCCAATTATTGCTAAAAAATCATCATCTTTAATTGTTAAATTTACATTCTCTAAAATATCTGTTTTTTGATATTTAAAAAATAGATTTTTAATCTTTATTAAATCCACTTAAAACCTTTATTTGCAACTTTGTTGCAATAGTATCAAATATTGGATTAATTCTTTTAAATATCACCTTTAATATATGAATAAAAAATTCCTAAATATTCATGAAAAGCTAGTTCAACTTTTTTTATATTTGTTGCATTAAAATAAGATGAGGGATATGAACTTACAAAATATTTATGATTTGTTGGACTCTCTATAATATTTAAACCCTCTTTTTTAAATAAAAGCGAAGCTCTTTTCATATGACTAGCACTCGTAACTAAAATTAGTTTCTCATTTTTAACAATTTTTTTAGCTTCAATAGCCTCCTCTTTTGTATCTTTTGGAGTATCTAAAGTGATTATATCTTCAGCTTCAACACCTAAATTTATAGCTAATTTTTTTTGCATTTTTGCATGTGTATTTGGATCATCATAAGCATAACCACTTAAAATTAGTTTTATATTTTTATTACTCTCTTTTAGATTTTTATAGTGTCTTATTCCTTCAACTAATCTATTAATTGCTGTTGTATTAAGCTCTGAAGTGATTGCAAAATTTTCATTTGTTTTATGACCATTTCCTAACACTAAAATATATTTAGCATCATTTGGAGTATTGATTAGGGCTTTGTGTGAATTTTCAAGTGGAGCAATTATCATATTTGAGATAGTTTGATTTGAAATAAGCAAAAACCAAAAAGTAGCCAAAAACAGAAAGATTTTTGCTCTTTTTTGTGAGTTTTTTAGCAAAAAAAATAAAGCTATAAGTAATAAAAAAATTCCAATTGGAATGGGAAGTAAAAAAGCTGAAACTATTTTTTTAAGTACAAGCATCATCTATCTCTTTTTATATAATTTTAAAATATTATCTAAATAGAGGTTAGATTTACTTCTAATAATCTTTATTTTTAATTTTTGAAGATGATGTGATTTCTAGTAATTTATCTGATAGATTTGATACTTCATTTGATAAAGAGTCTATATTTGATGCAGTTTGCGCATTTTTTTGTGTAGTTTCATCAAGATTTGCTAGAGTTTGATTAATTTTTGATATTGCTAACTCTTGATCTTTACTAAAAATTGTAACATTTTCAATAATCTCTTTTGTAGAAGATATTTTTGAAGATAAATTTTCATACCCTTTTATCATATCATCTGCAATATTTTTCCCATCAGTTGCTTCAATATTTGCACTCTCTACTAGATTTTTTATGCTATTTGCAGCCTCTGAACTCTTAGAGGCTAAATTTCGCACCTCACCAGCAACAACTGCAAAACCTTTTCCAGCCTCCCCAGCAGTTGCTGCTTCAACTGCAGCGTTTAGGCTTAAAATATTTGTTTGAAATGCTATTTGATCAATAATAACAATTGCTTCATTTATAGCTTTTACTTTTTTACTTATCTCATCCATTGAAACAAATGTCTGTTTAGCAGCTTTGTTTCCAATTTGTGCAGCACTACTTAACTCATCTGAAATTTGATTCATTTTACTAATATTTTCATTGTTGTGTTTTATATTTTGTGTTATTTGATCAAGCGAGGATGATGTTTGTTTCAAAGATGTAGCTTGATTTGAAGATGATATTGCAAGCTCATTTGAAGAGTTAGCTAAGATTTTTGTATTTTTTTCAAGATTTTCTCCTGCATTTTCAATCATAGATATTAAAGAAGATATAGTTTTTGCTAAAAAAGTAGTAGATTTATAGAGTATTCCAAAATCTCCTTGCATAGTTTTTGTTTGATAATCTTCTAATTTAAACTCATAATTACCCCTACTATATTGATTTAATAAAAGATTTATACTATCAAGTTTAACTCTTGTGCTTTCTAACATTTTATTTATAATCTCAACTAAAGTTTGAAGCTCTTTTGTAGATGATTTTGCCTCTATTGAAACATTAAAATATCCCAAATTTACTCTTTGCATAACTTCTGTAATTTTTAAAATTATATCTTTATCATTTTTTGTAATCTTATCAATTTTTAAAATCTGCTCATTCATATTTTTTGTCATTAAAGCAAACTCATCTTTTCCACTAATTTGATTTAATTTAATCTCATCTTTCTCTTTCATTGAGTAAAAGAAAAATTGATTTAAATTATTCTCAAATTTTTTAATAGCTTTTGTGATGTTACTTGTCATTAATAAAATTACTATAAAAATAGTTAAAATAAAAGCTATTAAAAATATTATAAATAAAATTATCTGTTTATCAAATTCACTAATTTTGTTCTCAATATATTTTAGAGTATCTTCTAATACTCTATTTTGTAATCCCATAAAAACCAAAATCTTCTCATTTGAACTATCTATCCATACTTTTAAATCAGATCCATAAATATTTTTTGATAAAAAATCAAAAGCATCTAAAGTTTTTTTATCAATACTTTTTGTATCACTTATATAATCACTCATAAAAGCTCTTTCCATGTATAAATCAATACTATTTTGAATATCTGCTAAAAACTTTTTCTCATCATCTTGTAAGGCAAATTTTCTATACTCTCTTATTGCTCTTAATATTTTTGTGTGATCACTTTGAATTTTATTTAATATATTCTCATCATTTGTCAAAATCAAATTATTGTAGTGATAAATTAATCCACCAAAGCCAAAGCCTTGTATCATGATATTTATAAGCTCATCTTTTTTTGCTTTTAAAAATATAACTTCTCTTAAATTTTCTATATTTAAAAATGCTTTATTTTTAGTTTGTAAATTATAAAAATCCAATTGATTTTGTGTTAAATTTTTTTCCAACTCTTTAATATTTTCATCTTGAAAAGTAAGTAGTGAGATAAATCTATTATAATCATCATTTAAAATCTTTTTATATTTAAAAATATTACTAACCAAACTCTTCTCTTGATATATTTTTTCTATAATCTTAACGCTCAAAATATATGTTTGAGATGCGTTTAAAAGATCTTTACTATTTGAATATACTATTAACTCATCAAAAAAAGAGATTAAATCTAAAATTATTTCATTATAAAAAGTTTCAATAGCTTTACTATCAATACTCTGTTTAAATATATTCTCTCTTTTTTCTTTCAACAAAGTTAAACTATTTTTCAAAATCTCAATTTTTTCTAAAAGATGTAAATCATTTTTTGCTAAATTAAAATTATTTATAAATTCTTCCAGTTCTTTTTCACTATTTAAACTAAGATTTATCTGCTTATCTAAAACCTCTTTATTTGCTCCATAGCTATTTAAATATGAAATTGCAACTTCTCTTTCAATTTGTAGATTTTTTAAAACTTTTAATATCTCAACCGTAAAATTTATATATTTTGATGTTTTTTTCATATTTGAAACATTTTCTATTTTTTCAACAATTAAAAAAGATGTAAGAGTCAAAATCGCAATCATTGGAAGAACTAAAATTAAAAATATTTTGTTTCTTAATTTTAAATTTTTCATATACTTTTCCTAAAATTCTAATTTTTGGAAAATATATCCTAAAGATTTTAAACTAGCTTGATAAAAAATGAGTTGTAATCAAGATGTTATTAAATGGTAACCATCTTGTAATTTTAAGATTATTTGTAAATTATTCTTTTGTAAAAATTGCACTTGTATATCCTACCACTTTCGTTTTATCATTTGAGATATCAGCACTTGTACAGTAGTGTAGAAGTTTGGATTTTAAATTTTGTTTTATTCCTAATTTTATTATTGCTTCAATTGCAGTTTTTCCACAAGCCTCACAAAACTCTAAAGATTTTAAATCAAAATTTTTAACTGCATTTAAACAATTTATATCAAGTTTTATAGCATCATTTAAAGAGTAAAAGTGGCTTAAATCTGAGCTAATTACCAAAAGATTATTGCTATCTTTTAGTATATATTCATAAAGTTTTACTAAATCATCACTTGAGATATCACCATAAATTATCTCTACTATTTTTGCACTATTAAAATAGTATTTACAAAATGGAGCTTGAACCTCTGTTGAGTGTTCAAAACTACACTCCTCTTCAAAAGTTAAAAAATCAAAAGTTTTTAATAACTCTTTTGAATACTCTAAATCTACTTTTAAATCTCCAAATGGTGTCTCATAAAAATCATATAAAGATATACTTGCACCTTTGAACCAAACTTTATGAGAAGGTCCAATAATAACAACTTTTTTATAGTTTTTTAAAGATGCTACTTTAAAAGCTTTATTAGCTGTAAAACCACTATAAATATATCCAGCGTGTGGAACTAATATTGCAGATATATCTTTTAAATTTAGATCACTACTCTTTTCTTGATTAAACTTTTCAAAATATTTTAGTAACTCTTTTTTTTCATTTGGATAAAAGCTTCCACTAACTACACTTTTTCTAATACTCATTTTATCTTCTCAACCTCATAAATATAGATATCTGGTCTGAAATTTTCATCAACTTCAAAACCACCTTTATAACACAATTGTGAGAAAAAATCATCAAAATTTGGTAACTGTTGCCAAACTTGTGGTAAAAAAGTGCTTCTTTTAGCTTTAAATTCTAAAATAACACCATGTTTATTTGGAATAATTTGTTTTTTTAAATCATTTAAATCAAGATAATCAATCTTTTTAGGTTTTGTTAAAAGTGATATCTCTATATCTACTTTTTCAAACTCTTCAGCTCTTAGCTCAAAAAATCTAGGATCTTCAAATGCAGCCATGTAAGAGTTTGAAATTAAATCATCAAGTAAAGTTTTAGTTGCAACTAAACTTCCAATACACCCTCTTAACTCACCATTTAAAGTTAAAGTTACAAAAGTTGCTCTTTTTTCATTTAAAAAGCTAAACTCTTTTAAAAGTTTTTCTTTGTTTATTTTAATTTTATTATCAAATTTACTTTTTATAGATTTTTTTGCAATATCTTTTAGTAACTCTTTATTCATATAAGCTCTTTTATTTTTTATTTTAAGTTTAATCAAATATCTCTTTAAGTTCTATTTTGATAAAAGTCTATCTTCAGAAATATTTATAATATTTATAAGATTTTATTAAGGTAATAGATGAGTAAAGTATATTTAACAGGTGCTGGTCCTGGTGATATTGAGCTTTTAACTATGAAAGCACACAATATTATAAAAAAAGCAGATGTAATAATTTATGATAAATTAGCAAATAAAGAGATTTTAAAACTTGCAAAAAAAGATGCTAAACTTATTTTTGTAGGAAAAGAGTTTGGAAATCATTTAAACTCACAAGATGAGATAAATGAGATAATTTATCAAGCTAGTAAAAAATATGAAATAGTAGTTAGATTAAAAGGTGGTGATCCTTTTGTTTTTGGAAGAGGTGGAGAAGAGGCTTTATACTTAAAAGAGCGTGGTGTAGCTTTTGAGATAATTCCAGGAATTACTTCAAGTATAAGTGTACCTGCATATGCTGGAATTCCAGTAACTCAAAGAGGTCTTACTTGCTCTTTTAGAGTGGTTGCTGGTCATGAAGCACAAAACAAATCAAACTGCTTTATTGATTGGAGTAGTTTTAAAAGTAATGAAACTATAGTTTTTTTGATGGGTTTGCATAATATTGAGTTAATTAGTAAAAAATTAATCGAGATTGGAAAAGATAAAAATACACCTTGTGCGGTTATTTCAAATGGAACAACAAAAAATCAAAAAGTTGTAACTGGAGATATAGAAAATATTGTTTTAAAAGCAAAAGATATGCCAACTCCAGCGATAATTATTGTAGGAGATGTTGTAAATTTAAGAGAAGATTTAAATTGGTTTATGTAGTTTAATCTAGTTTATCTCTCTCTAAACAAGATTTTTCATAACCATTTTCACAAGATTTTTCAAACATTATTTTTGCTTTTTCTATATCTTTTTTTACGCCAAGAGCTAAAAGATAAATTTGTCCAACATAAAATTGAGCCAAACTATCCTCTTGTAAACTAGCTTTTTCATACCAAAAAAGGGCTTTTTTATAATCTTTTGAAACTCTTTTTCCATAAAAATAGATATATCCCAACATATTTTGAGCCTCTAAGTTACCACTTTTAGCAGACATATCAAAAAAAGATATTGCTTTGTTTATATCTTTTTTCTTTCCCAAACCATCGTAATAAATCATTCCTAAATTAAACTGTGCAAAACTATTTTTATATTTTGCATATTTTGAAAATATCTCAAATGCTTTTTTATAATCTTTTTTATCTAATGCATAAACAGCATCATCAACACCTTTTGAAAATAGTGTTAATGTACAAATAATAGTTATAAAAATAGCTTTTTTCATCTACTCTCTTTTGACTTTAAAAAATCTTTTACTTTCTTATCTAAAAATCTCATTCTCTCTTTTCCTTTTGGCATTGTAGTTCGTAGCTCTTTTAGCTCTTTTAAGAACTCTTCAACACCACTTGGAATTAAATTTTTTATATACTCTTTGAAATTTTTTGCAAAAGCTGGAGAAGTTCCACTTGTTGAAATTGCAATTGTTAAATCACCCTGTTTTATATATGCTGGAAAGATAAAATCGCAATACTGTTTATAATCTACACAGTTACAAAGAATTTTATAATATCTTGTTTCAAAATATATGCTCTCTTGCAGTGCTTTATCATCAACTGCCGCTATTACAATATCAAAATCTTTTATATCACCTTTTTCATACTCTTTTACTGCAAATTTAAGATTTTGCTCATCAACTATTTGTTTAACTTCACTATTAAACTCTTTTGCTATTAAAGTTATATTTTTTGAAAAATTTAAAAGATGCTCCAACTTTTCTAATGCAATATTTCCTCCTCCAACTATTAAAACTCTTTTATCATCAAACTTTATGAAAGCTGGGAAATATGACACAATGTACCCTTAATTTTAAATTTAAGTTTGATTTTAACCAATAATTATTTATTAAATCTTAATTTACAAATAAAAATTTCAAAAAACTTTGAAAAAATAGATTTATATACTATAATGTTTTGTTTGAAAATTGGGGTAATCAAATAGATATTAAAGGATTGTAAAATGTTATTTTTAGAGTTAGAAGCTCCTTATATTGCTATGTCAATTTTTATTTTATTTGTTATAGCTGTTGTTACAACTAGAAAATTCTCTCCAAAAAATAGTTTTAAAATTTTTTTCCCTCTAGCTTTTCTTATCTTTTCTATAGCAATATTTGCAAACTATAAGATGGTTACAAAAAGAATGTATGAAGTTGAAAAACTATTTTTAAATGATAAGGCAATAATTTGTGAAAATAGAACAAATAAACTATTTTTAAAAAATGTTCTAGTTCAGATGAAAGATGGTTGGAGTTTAAGAGATCATATATTTGAAAATCCTGAATATTTTAAAAGTTTTCATAGTGCAAGATGTTTTGAATTTATTGAAAATATTGAAGAAAGTAGCATAAAATAAATTTTATAATTTTTTTATTAAATAAAATTTAGATAATATTCCCTTTATTTGACCTTTAAGGAAAAAAAATGAGATCTAACACAAAAATAACACTTATAATCTTTTCAATTGTTGTATTATTAACTTCCATTATCGTTGTTTTAGTTGCAATTGGTTCTAGACAGATTGGATATGATGGTGTTAAGAAGAAAGCCTATTTGACTGCTGATATAGTTAAAAACTCTCTTACATCTCACATGGTAAATGGTAATATGTCTCAAAGAGATGTCTTCTTAGATAGTATAAGCCAACTAAAAAATGTACAATCTTTATGGCTAGTTAGATCAAAAAGTGTTAGTGAACAGTTTGGAAACTCTTCTTTGGCAAATGAAAACCCAAGAGATGATATTGACTTAGAAGTTTTAAAAACAGGTGTTGAAAAGATTGTAATAGAGGAGTCTTTATATACTGCAAATCTTAGAATTACAATTCCATATACAGCATCATCATTAGATAAACCAAACTGCCTTTCATGTCATAATGCAAAAGAGGGAGAGGTTTTAGGAGCTATATCTTTAAGCTTTGATATAAGCGAAGATAGAGGTTCAAATATAATGGTTTTATTATATATTATTGGAACAATATCTATATTTTTAATTATTTTTTTAATTTTTATTAGAAAAAAAATAACTCCATACACAAACTCTTTTGACTCTTTAGCAAATGTATTAAAAAAAGTTCACGAAGGTGATTACTCAATTCGTGCAAATGCTGGTGTATTAAAAGAAGATAAAGAGGTATCAAATTGGTTAAATGAACTAATTGAAAAGCTTGAAACTGTACTAACAGGAATTGAAAAAAACTTAACTTCATTTGTTCACAACAGAGCTTCAAATATAAATCATGATAAGTTAATAAGTGCAAAAGAGATTATTGAAGATATTAGTGAAATTTATCACTATAAGAAAACTATTGAAAATGATTTAACTATTGATGATATATATCATAGATTGGTTTTAGTTTTAAAAGAGAGATTAGAGATTGAGAATTTTTTAATATTTGAAACTGATTTAATAAAAGATATTAGAAAAACTATTTTTGCAACAGAAGGTATGATTGCTTGTTGTGATTTAAAACAAAATATAAAAGATGTTTGTAGAGCTGAAAGATTAAACAATATAGTTGCATCTGAAAATTTCCCTCAAATTTGTAGAGTTGCAAAATGTAAAAATAGCAATGAGAGTTATGTTTGTATTCCATTTTATATAAATGAGCAAAGAAATCTTGTAATACAAATTATCTCTAAAGATGAGGAGCAATCAAACTCTTTAAAGTATAAAATTGGAATTATTAAAAAATATCTTGAAGAGACAAAACCAATTTTAGAGAGTAAGATTTTAATGGAAGCATTAAGACAAAAAAATCTAACAGACTCTTTAACAGGACTTTATAATAGAAAATATCTTGATGAAATTGTAGAAAAAGAGCTATCTTCTGATATTAAAGATGGTGTTGTTTATGCAATTATGTTTTTAGATATTGACTACTTTAAAATGGTAAATGATACTTATGGACACGATGTTGGAGATGACATATTAAGAAAACTTGCAATTACAATGAAAAAATCAATAGGTGCAAATGAGACCTTAATTAGATACGGAGGAGAGGAGTTTTTAATCTTAATGAAAAATGCAACTCAAGAGAGTGCAAAAGATTTAGCAGATAAAATAAATAAAGATTTCTCAAAAATTATATTTAATTATGGGGCTGATAACTTCTCTAAAACTGTAAGTATTGGATACTCATTCTTCCCAACAGATACAGATCAATTTTGGAAATGTATAAAATATGCTGATATATCTTTATATGAGGCAAAAGCAACTGGAAGAAATAAAGTTGTTAGATTTTCAAAAGAGATTTTAAAAAATGGTGATAAAACAGAGTATTAAAAAGTAATAAGACAAGATAGATTAAATCTATTTTGTCTCTATTTATACTCAATACTATTTATAAGTAATTTTTTATTTATAAATGGATCAACAATAGCTTCTATCTCATTTAAATTATATTTTAATGGAAAACCTATTTTAGAATTAGTTGCAGTTGTCTCTAAAATATAAAATCTTCTATCGTTTAAATATAGAGCTTTTTTATTATTTAAGGCTTCTAAATTTACAACTACAAAGATATGTTTTGGAACCAAAACAAAATATGCTTCATAAGCTTTTGCTTTTAGTAGTGAAATCAAAAGATTTGATTTATCATCACAATCTCCAAAATTTTGCTCTACAACCTTTTTTGGACTTTTTGCAACATTTTCATTTATTTTATATGGAATATTTGTAACAAAATCAAGCATTGATTGCACTTCACAAATGCTATTTTTGCAATCTTTTGTTAAAAATTGTGCCAACTCTTTTGTAAAATCATCAACTCTTACTTGATTTACATAAGTAGAGTTTCCAATATCTATAAACTGATTTTTAACTATAAAAAAAGAGTTATATATTAGATAAAATAGATATATTAAAAATATTGTTGATATAAAAAATGATAAATTTTTTAAAATTTTACTATTTATTAACACTACAATCCTAATGAACCTTTTATTCCATCAAACATTAGTTGAGCAGACAAAGCTGCTAAAAAAAGTCCTGTAATTTTTGAGATAATTAATAAACCATCTTTTCCTATAAACTTCTCTATTAAACTTGATAAATATAGCATTGAACCTATTAATAATATTGCAGATAAAAGTGCTAAACTTCCTGTAAGAAGTTTTGAAAATTTATCAAACTCAGCACCCATAACAAGCAAAACTCCAATTGATCCAGGTCCAATAATAATAGGTAGTGCTAAAGGAACAACTGCTAAATCAGATAGATTTTTATCTGTTGGTTTTTGTCCATCTTTATTTCCATAAATAAGTCCAACTGCTGTTAAAAATAGCAAAGCTCCAGCTCCTATTTTAAAAGCATCTAAAGTAATACCAAAAACTTTAAAGATATGTTGTCCAAAAAATAAGAGTATCAAAGCTATAACAACAACAGAGAAAGTAACTTTTATGGCTAATTTTCTTTTTTCATTTATAGTTGCTTCACTTGTAATTGTTAAAAATACGCTAAGTACAAAAAAAGGTGTCATAATAAAAAACATCTTTAAAAAAGTGGCAATGAAAAAGTCCATTTAATTTTCCTAAAATAAGCTAAATTGTTAAATTTTGGCTTATTCTAGCTTTTATAATATGAAAGAGTGTTTAATCTTTTTTTATAAATTTTAAGAAAAATACTAAAAAGATTGAAAGAATAAATCCTGTTACAAATGCAACTGCAACTATTAGTTTTTTCTTAGGTTGATTTATAGGAGTATCTAAGATTGAAACACCTCCCCCTATTTGTTTTGTCATAATTTTATTTTGATAAAAAGTAGTTTCATTTTGATGTTTTTCTATAATAAAATCTTTTACTTTTTCTAAAGTTGAAATAATCTCATCTTTATTTTCATTTGAGTATTTAACTTCAAGTAAAAATTGCTCTTTTAATTTATTTTTATTCTTATCAGTTGGTATTAAAGTTTTTGTTCCTTCAAATTCCAACTCAATAATATATGCTAATTTTTCAGCTTCTTCTATGATTTTATCTCCAAAATTTTCACTTTGAATTTTTCCAATTAAATTCCCCTTATTTTCTTTGAAGTTTGGATTCTATCTAAATACTAATTAAAACTTAATCTACTCTTCAATCATTGTATAGTGAAGTTCAAGTCCTTTTGAAGTTGCTACAAAGCCATTTACATTTATCTTGCCATCATGAACCATTTTATGATGAAGTTTACAAAGAGGAATTAGGTTGTATTTATGATTTGCATTTATATGACCTATAAATCCATCTTTATTTGCTTTTGCTTGTTCAGCTATATGATGAACCTCATCACAAGCTCGACCACAAATTATACAAGTGCTTGTGTAAAGATTGCTATTATATTTTGAAGATTGTTTTTGTGAAATTCTTTCAACTTTTGTGTAATCATCTGCTAATCTTTTTCTAATATCATTTGCAACACTTAAAAACTCTCTATCCATATGTAAAGATTTTGCAAACTCTAAACCATAAATTGATGAACCACTTCCATAATTTAACTTTCTATTAAAAATAAGTTTATCCTCATCATCAACATACATAACAGCCAAATGAAGGCAGATTATATTTTTAAGCTTTTCAATCTCAGGTATTTGAGGTAGTTGATGAAGATGAGTTGCAAACACAAACAAAGCTTCAAGTTTAGCCAATTTTAAAATAGAGCTTGCAACTATACTTAATCCACTTAAAGTCTCAGTGCTATGGCTTATCTCATCACCTAAAATTAGTGATTTTTTATTTGCTCTATTAAATATATTTTTTAAATCCATCATCTCAACTGCAAAACTTGATAATCCTTTTGCAATATTATCAGCTCCACTAATTCTTGTAAAAATAGAGTCAAAAATTGAAAATCTCATAGATTTACAAGGTACAAAAAATCCAGCTTGAGCCAAAATCACACTTATTCCAATTGCCTTCATAAGTGATGATTTTCCTGAACTATTTATTCCAAAAAGAAGTATTCCATGCATTTTATTGTTTTGTAAATTTATTGGGTTTGAGTTTTTATATATTAGATTTTCTAAATTATCTTTTGAAGTATATGAGAGCTCTCCAAGCAAAATATCATTTGGAACATAAACTCCATAATCTTCATTTGCTTCAATTATTGGATGTCTTAAATCAATAAGCTCCAAGAAGTTTTCATCATCTTTTGTTTTAACTATTTTTGGACAAGTGTAGTTATATTTTTTTGCTGTTTTTATATTTGAAACTGTTACATCTATTTCAGCAATAAATAGAACTAACTCCTCTAAAAGTGTTGCAAATTTTTTCTCAAACTCCTCTATTTTCTCTTTGAAAACAAGCTTATTTATCTCAACAATTTTTCTAATATTATGAACATATTTATCAGATATATCATTCATAAATTCGCAAGAGATTTTTATATTATTTGTTTGTGTTTTAATAGAGAAATCTTTAAAAAGCAGTAGTTTATCATCTATTATTAGGTGTGATTTTAAAAGTTCCTCTTTTATAAGATTGTATCTATTTTTTGTAATTGATATAAAAAAACCCTCTTTATCAAGACGATTTATTGTTACAAAACTCTTCTCATCTGTTTTAAAAAAACTTAATATATGATTTTGTAGAAGTTCAAGTTTAGAAAATAGCTCTTCGTTTTCTTTATTTAACTCATCTATTAAAGAGTTTATCCCACTTGTTATCATATTTGTATCAACATCTTTTAACATAAATCTAGCACTTACACTTAAATCAAATGTTGTGTTAATTGAGTTTAAAAATATATTTATCTCTTCACTGCTACAAGGTGGTGTTACAAATTTATAATTCTCCATAAATTTAACTAACTCTTTTATACTAAGTAGTGAGTCATATAAATAGTTTAACTCAAATGGATGAAGTCTATTTAACTTAATTCTTCTTGTAAGTCTTTCAATATCATAGATATTTGCTAATTCATTTTCAATTGGATTGTGATAATCATATAAATCAAGTGATAGTTTATATCTTCGTAAAAGCTCTTTTGTATCTTTTATTGGATTTGTAACTCTCTCTTTTAAAACTCTTTTTCCCATTGCTGTTGAAGTATTGTTTATAAGTTTTATTAAACTTGGATTATGGCTTGTATCTATAATATTTAGTTGCTCTAGGGCATTATTTCCAAGATATATATATCGACTTACATCAAGTTTTATTGGAGTTGAGAGTTTTTGAATAATTGCACTATCATGAGCTAATACAAAATCAATTAAAATAGCCAAAGATTCGCTTGAAAGTGGACTTAACTCCATATTTAAATGCTCAATTGGAGTTAAAAGTGATTCAATATTAAACACATTTTTAAAAAGTTCATTTTGATATGATATTTTTGGTCTATAAGTTCTTAAATGGTAACTTTTTAAGCTTAACTCTAAATAATCAATTATCTCTTTTTGATTTATATTTTTATCTACAATTGTAACTATTACTTCGCTAGTTTTATGCATATTCATATAGTTAAATATCTCATCAAGTGCAAAAAACTTATCTTCATTCGTTCCAAAAACTTCATTGTAGTAGCACTTTGCTGTTGTTACATCAATTGCACTATAACCTATTAAGTAGTTTCCTCTTATTTGATCAACTACAATTGATGTTATAAAATTCTCATCTTGATCAATTACAAAATCAAAATTTGTTCCAGGACTTACAACCACATCTAAGTATCTACTTACATTTGGAGGTGTTCCTTTTTGTCTAATAATTGCAATAGTATATTTTTGCTCAGCAATAATTCTTGCTAAATGTTTCTCAAAAGATATTGCAGGAACTCCTGCCATAATTGGATTCTCTTTTGAATTGTCTAAGATATTTTTATTTTTTCTAGTTAGTTGAATATTTAACAGCTCTGCTATCTCTTTTGCTTTTCCAATTTTTTCTTCATCATTATTTACTTCATAAACTTCAAAAAAAGTTCCAATTTCCATAAGCACTAAAGCATTATTTCCATACTTTTCTTCAAAAAGTTTTTGAAGTTTGAAATATGTAACTGTTAAAAGTTCGCTTCTATTTTCTAATAGTTCACTAACCTCTTCTCTCACTATCTTCGAACTCCAGTCCAATCTCTAATCATAGTTCTCTCTTCTTTTGTAAGATCCGCATCTTTATGAACTAATGTATATGCAGGAAGTGGCATAGATGCATGAACTGTTCTATAGATAGCTTTTAGCTTATCATCTTTTATAGTATAGTTATAATCTTCCCAATTAGAAAAATTTAAAGCTCTAACTCCATTTGTAGTGTGTCTTATGACAACCCAAGAAAAAGGTGCAATATTTGAATACCATGGATACTCTATTTTATTTGAGTGACAATCAAAACAAGCTTTCACTAAAATATCTTTAATCTCTTTTGAAGCAACTATCTCTTTGCTACTATCTTCAATAAACTCAACTTTTTGTGGTCTTATAAACTGCATTAATACAAAAAGTATCAAACAAATCATTAAAAATCTAATCATTTTCAAACACCATATTATATAACCTTCTTATTTCACTATTAAAAATATCTAAACTTATATTTCTGTTATATCTTTTAAACTCTTTGCCTTCAAAAAAAACCAATATTGTTGGATTTGAAAAGATATTAAAAAAAGATGCTAACTCTAAATTTGAATTACTGTTTACTACTATTTGTTCAATTTTTGGAAAATTTATTGAGATATTCTCTTCTATTTTTGGTTTTAAAACCTCACAAACCGAGCAGTTTTCTGCTTTAAAATATAAAACAACTGCTTGATTTTTTTTTAATATATCTAAAATCTCCTCTTTACTACTTAGTTCTCTCATAGTTTAGAAATTTTATACTTGATGACCACAATTTTTAGTAAGTCTATTTTTTTGTGATAAATATGAGTTTAAAGCTCCAATATATGCTTTTGCAGTTGCAAGCATTGTATCAATACTTAATCCATGACCTACAAAAGAGTTGTTTTTATCTTCAAAAGTAACTCTAACTGTAACTTTTGCTAAAGCATCTTTCCCTTCACTAACAGATACAACTTTATAATCTTTTAACTCTCCTGCAAAACCAGTGATTCTATCTATTGTTTTAAAAATAGCATCCATAGTTCCATCACCTAAACCAGCATCTTTTATAATTTTATCTTCAAACTTAATTGAAACAGCAGCCATTGGTAAACCATCTGAGCAATCACTTATTTGTAAACCTACTAAGTCATAAATCTTATCGTGATTTAAAGCTTCATCAGTGATTAACATTCTAACATCATCATCTGTTATATCTTTTTTCTTATCAGCTAATGCTTTAAACCTTTCAAATGCACTATTTAACTCATCATCGCTAACACTATCAAAACCTAATTGTGCAATTTTATCTTTAAATGCAGCTCGACCTGAATGTTTTCCTAATATTAAAGTGCTATCTTTGATAACTCCAACATCTTCTGGTCGCATAATCTCATATGTCTCTTGATGTTTTAAAACACCATCTTGGTGAATTCCACTCTCATGTGCAAATGCATTTTTACCAACAATTGCTTTATTTTGTTGTGGTTCAACTCCTGTAATTGTTGCAATTAATCTTGAAGTTGCATAGATCTCCGGAGTATTAATAGATGTGTATAAATCACCAAAAACATCTTTTCGTACTTTTATAGCCATAACAGCCTCTTCTAAAGCTGAGTTTCCAGCTCTCTCACCTAATCCATTTATTGTAACTTCAATTTGTCTAGCTCCATTTAAAACAGCTGCTAAAGTATTTGCAGTTGCTAATCCTAAATCGTTGTGATTATGAACTGAGATTATTGCTCTATTACCTGCAAACTCACTTAACTCTTTAACCATTGCACCCAACTCTGTAGGTAATCTATACCCAACAGTATCTGGTAAGTTAATTGTTCTAGCACCTGCACTTATAACTGCATCCATCACCTCTTTCATAAAAGGAATTTCACTTCTTCCAGCATCTTCTAAAGAGAACTCAACATCATCTACAAAAGTTCTTGCATACTCTACAGCTCTAACAGCTCTTTTTATAACCTCATCTGGAGACATTTTTAATTTATATTTCATATGAATTGGGCTTGTAGCTATAAATGTATGAATTCTATGTTTTTTAGCATGAGAAACAGCCATACCAGCCTGTTTTATATCATTTTCAATAGCACGGCTTAATGAACAGATGCTTGAATTTTTAATTGTTTTTGCAATTTGAGTAACTGCATCAAAATCCCCAGGACTTGCTGCTGCAAAACCAGCTTCAATAACATCAACTCCCAATTTTTCTAACTGTAAAGCAACCCTTAATTTCTCTTCTGTGTTCATAGAACAACCAGGGCTTTGCTCTCCATCTCTTAAAGTAGTATCAAATACAATAATTTTATTTTTATCCATAATATTTACCTTTTAAATTAACTTTTGATTATATCTTTTTTTAAATAAAAAAAGAAAAACAGATTTTTTAAAAACTTATTTAATTTTAAATTAAAATTTGAGTAGATTTAAGAGTAGTAAAGAAGAGTTTACACTTTTTAGAAAATTGCTTTTTGAAATAATAAATATTTTCATTTTACTCTCCTTTTTTTATTAAGTTTGGAAGTATAATTTATTTTTTTAACTTTGTCAAGGATAATTTTTATTATCTAATAAAATTATCCCTATTTTTTATAACCAGTTACAATCTTTTTGCAAATCAATAGTTAAATCTTTATAGAAAACATTATCCAAAGATCTATAAATATATTGCATTTTAAAATCATTAAATCTTCCAAAATCTCTTTTTATGTCGTCTGAGTTACAAACATTTTTCAAAACTTCATCTTGTAGATTTTTACTAATTGCTTCAATTAAGTTTTTAGGCATAACTTTAAAATCCATATTCATATCTATTTCATAAGTAACTAATTTCAAAGATGGATTATAATCAACTTCTCTCATAATAATAGTGTTTGTCTCATCCATCTTCATAGGTACCATTTTTTTAACAAATTCTATACCTTTTTTCATCTCTTCATGATCTTCAACAGTCATATCTCTTGCACCAAAAGCAAATACAGCCAATATTGAACTTAAAATTAAACCAAAACATACTTTTTTCATAAATTCCCCTATATTTAAATTTTATTTTGAATCGTTATCATCTTTTGAAACAAGATTAGTTTCTGCACTATCCTTATTCAAAGCATCACTATGCAAATCTTCATCCTCAAAAACTTTTCCACCATGTTCTTTTATAATCTCTCTAACTCTTTCACCTGTAATTACCTCTATTTCAAGTAGTTCAGAAGTCATTTGTTCAATTGCATCTTTGTTATCTCTTAAAGCTTGTAACACAACTTGATATCTTTCATTTAAAGTAGTTTTTACATGATCATCTAAATCTTTTGCCATAGCATCTGAGAAATCTTTTTGAGTTTGTCCACCTAAGAACTGATTTGTTCTTCTTTCTAATACCATAAGCCCAGCTATATCACTCATTCCATAAATAGTTGCCATAGATTTAATAATATTTGTGGCTCTCTCTAAATCATTTCCGGCACCTGTACTAATCTCTCCTATAAATACCTCTTCAGCAGCTCTTCCACCAAGTAAAACATCAACTTCAGCTATTAGCTCATGTTTTTGCATTAAATATTTATTCTCTTCAGGAGTATTTAGTGTATATCCAAGCGCTGCAAGTCCTCTTGGAACAATAGATACTTTATTTACTTTTTTAGCACCTTTTGTAATTTCAGCCATAACTGCATGTCCACTTTCATGATATGCAACAATACGTCTTTCTTTTGGAGATATTCTTCTTGATTTTTTTTCAAGTCCAGCTATTTGTCTCTCAACAGCCTCTTTAAAATCACTTGGTTCTACTTGATCTTTATTTGCTCGACCTGCTAAAAGTGCAGCTTCATTTATAATATTTGCTAAATCTGCTCCTGCAAGTCCTGCTGTCATTTTAGCAACCTCTTTTAAATCTACATCTTTTGCTACTTTTACATCTTTTATATGTACATTTAAAATCTCAATTCTTCCTTCATAATCAGGTTTATCAACTAAAACTTGTCTATCAAATCTTCCTGGTCTTAAAAGTGCTGGATCTAAAACTTCTGGTCTATTTGTAGCTGCAAGAACTATTACAGGAGCTGTTTCAGTAGAAAATCCATCCATCTCTGCTAAAAGTTGATTTAAAGTCTGCTCTCTCTCATCATTTCCACCCATTGGTCCGCCACTAGCTCTGCTTTTACCAATAGCATCAATCTCATCAATAAAAATAATAGCAGGAGCTACTTTTTTTGCTTGTTCAAACAAATCTCGCACTCTACTTGCACCTACTCCAACAAACATCTCAATAAATGCAGATCCAGAAACTGATAAGAACTGAACATCAGCCTCTCCAGCAACTGCTTTTGCTAAAAGTGTTTTACCTGTACCTGGAGGACCTACAAGTAATACACCTTTTGGAATTTGAGCTCCAAGTCTTACATATCTTTCTGGGTCTTTTAAGAAATCAACTACTTCTCTTACCTCTTCTTTTGCCTCTTTATTTCCAGCCATATCATCAAATTTTACATTTGGTTTTTCAGAGTTAATCATCTTCTTTGAACTTCCAATTCCAAGAATTCCTCCGCTTCCACCACCCATAGATTTTTGCATTCTTTTAACCAAAAACATCCAAATTGCAAAGAATAAAAATATAGGTAAAACCCATCCAAAAAGAATATCAGATAAAACATTCTCTTCATTTATTCCACCATATGAAATACCCTTTTTCTCTAATTCACTAATTAGTGTCTCATCTGGAACAACTCTTCTAGCTGTATATGTAACTCTTTGCATACCATCATTTTTGCTAATAGCTCTAATTTGAGTATTTCCAATACCTACATACTCTATTTTTCCACTAGAAATTAATTTTTTAAGTTCTGAATATGGAACAGTTTTATTAGAGCTACTTCCATAAGATTGCATTTGTGAATTTGTTGCACCTGATTCACTATCAGGGAAAATTGTTTTAAACACAAAAATTGTGATTAAAGAGAATGCAACAAAAATCAAAAGTGGGTTATTGTTAAAAAAATTGTTGTTATTGTTATTGTTGTTATTATTTTGATTGTTGTTTGAGTTGTTATTTTGTTGTTTATTCATAAATTAGATCTCCTTACTATTTTGTAGAATAAGTGTTATCCACTCATTTTTTTGAACTACTTTTAAAACTTTTAAATCGCTAAAACTACTTTTTACTCTACCTTCATACTTGTCTAAGATTCCAGATAAAATTAAAATTCCATCTTCTTTTAATTTTGATTTTAAATCACTTGAAATCATAACTAAAATATCTGCAATAATATTTGCTACTACAACATCATACTTTTTATTTGTAATATTTACAGAACCTATCCATGAATCATTTATTTTTTCACCGTTTAATGTAAAATTTGATTGAGTACTCTCTATACAAATCTCATCAGTATCACAAACATCAACAACTGCACCTTTTTTTGCTGCTGCAATTGCTAAAATACCACTTCCTGTTCCAACATCAAGTAAAGTATCACCTTTTTTTACAAACTCATCGATTGTCAAAATACATGATGAAGTTGTTTCATGATGACCTGAACCAAATGCAAGTGCTGGGTCTATTAGAATATCTATTTTTCCATCTTTTTTCTCTACCCAAGATGGTCTTACATAAAAATTACCAACCTCAACTGGATTTATAGAGTCTTGATATTTTTTTATCCAATCAACTGCATCTTTTTTTTCGTAAAAGATTTGGCACTCTACATCTATGGCTTTACTAAACTTCTCTATAGCCTCTTTTATATCTTCTAAACTATCTTCACTTCTAATAATAATTGATTTTTCACCCTCTTCAATAGCATCTTCAACTATACTCTCTACTAAATCTAAAAAAACATCATAATTTTTTTGAGGGAAAATCTCTAATTCAAAATATTGCTGTGTCAAAAATTTTTTTCCTTTTAAACTTTTTATTGTAAAAATGCGATATTTTATCTAAATAACTTTTTAATCAAATTAAATTTTAAAAAAGCTCTCTATTAAATCTCTCATTATATTTTTATCGCTTACTTGATTTACTAAATCTCTAAACTCGTTTGCTCCTGTATAACCTTTTGAATAAGCGTGTAACAATTTTCTAAAAATTATAGCACCATAATCTCCGTGAAACTCAAGCATTTTGTCATAGTGCTCTAAAATAATCTCTTTTTTAATAGAGTTATCAATATCTTCAAGCTCATGTTTTAATTGATAAAAAACCCAAGGTTTACCAATAGCACCTCGTCCTATCATAACACCATCTGCTTTTGTGTACTCTAATACCTCTTTTGCTTTTTTATAATCTTTTATATCGCCATTTGCAATAACAGGAATTGAAATAGCCTCTTTCATCTGTTTAATCGCATCATAATCTACAGGGGCTTTATATTTTCCAGCTCGTGTTCTTCCATGAACTGATACAAAATCAACTCCACAAGCTTCAACTACTTTTCCTATTTCAACTGGAATTTTTTCATTAACTCCAAGCCTTACTTTTGCACTTGTATACTCTTTTTTTGAGTATTTTTTAATAGTACTTAAAATCTCTTCAAGCTTTTTTAAATCACCAAGTAAATTTGAACCACTTCCATGATTAAAAACTTTTGGAGCTGGACAACCGCAGTTTAAATCAATTCCATCAATTCCATCAACATCATTTAAAATCTCAACTGCAGCTTTAACTAAATCAACACTATTTCCAGCAATTTGAACAAAATATGGATCTTCACTAGGAGCTTTTTCTACCATTTTAAGTGTTCTTGCACTTTTATAAACCAAAGCATTTGAGCTTATCATCTCTGAAATAGTAAGATCTGCTCCAAACTTTTTAACAACACTTCTAAAAGGTAAATCTGTATAACCAGCAAGTGGTGCTAAAACCACTAGAGGTTTTGAAAAATCAAGTTTTTTTTTCATTATTTATAAGAGATATTATCTAAATTGTAGTGTTTCCCTGCATCTTTTAAATCTAAAAGTGCCTTAAATGCTACATACTCATCTTCAGCAGAACCAACTAAAAACTCTCTTAATTTATCTATCATCTCAAATTTATTTAAAATATATAAGTAAGCTTCTGTTGCATCTTCATTTTGGCTTGAAAGTTTTTCAAAAAGCATTATTAAAGTATCTGGTTTTTCACTATCTTCATAAAGTTTTGCAAATTTAATATACTCATCTTTAGATAAATTTAAATCTTTTAATATCTTTATAATCTCTTCATATCCTAAAGAGAAATCATCTGTTTGAACATCTTTTTTCAAAATTGCATAAGCTAACTCTTTATCTAATTTAACTTCATTATAAACTTTTTTAACAGTTGTTAAACTCTTATCTGAAATAACTTTTAAAAGAGCCTCTTTTTGTAGTTCATAACCATATTTATCTTTTCTTTTTACAACTTCAAGAGCAAAATCAGCATCATTTGCAATTCTGTTTTTTATATTTTTTTCAAATAGTTTTGAACCTTTTGTGCTTTTTAAATCTTTTACATATACACCATTTTCAATCTCATTTATAGTATGCAATATATCTTTTATATCTTCATTTGAAGCGTTTAATGTTGTTGTTTTTAGTTCAAAATCAACATTATGTAGAACATTTGATAACTCTTTAAAATCTTTTGTGATAAATGATACTTTTTTATCATCTTGAATTAATTTTGATTTTATTAAATCAAATGTAGATTTTATATCTTGTCTTACAAATCTATTTTTAAAGCTAATAACAATTGCATAAAAAATAATATGCAAATAGGTCATAACAGATAAAAATAGTATTGGAACAACAATCCAAAGCGAAACTGGTAGAGTTAAAGAGTTTCCAAACATTGTAAGAGTATATTCCCCTAATTCTAGGCTATGTACAAAGCCATATACAATAACCATAAACAAAATTGTAGCAATGATATAATTTTTAAGACCCATAGGTTCTCTTCCTTTTCTTTATTTTTAGATGTTTATTATACTTAAAACTTTATAAATTACTTATGATATGGATGATTGTTTATAATAGTTAATCCTCTAAATATCTGCTCACTTAAAACCAAAGTTGCCAATTTATGAGCAAATGTTAAATTACTAAGTTTAATTGTAGTATCACAAAGATCTAAAAACTCTCTTTGAAAACCGTATGCACCACCAATAAAAAAGTTTATTTGCATTTTATTTTCTAAAAGATTTGAAAAAGCGAAGGTATCGATATTTTTTCCTAAAACATCAAGAGCAACATTATAACCTTTTAAATATGGTTGATAAGTTTTTGTGTAGATTTTTTGTGCCTCTTCTTGACTTATATTTTGAGCTTTTGATATCTCATTATTAAAAATATAGTGAATATTTATCTTTGAGTATTTACTTGACATCTTTATGAAATCATTTATTAATTTATCAAAATCATCATTTGATGCCTTTGCAATCATATAAATATCTATTTTCAATTTAAAAAACCACTTCCAACACAGTTAAATCTAACATTTTCTATCTTATCTTCAACATTAACTCCACCAATTGCACAAACTGGGTGTTCTGATATTTTTGCAAGATAACTTAATTTTTCACCTAAAATATTTGATATATCTTTTGTGTTTGTAGTTTTGTAAGCTCCAAGTCCAATCATATCAAGTTCAAGATTGTTTGCCTCTAAAATTTCAAATTCATTATGAGTTGAAAGCCCTAAAAGTTTATCTTTTATTTTTGCTCTTAAAAGTTTAACAGCTATTTTTTTATCTTTATTAATTAAAGAGATATCCTCTTGTCCTATATGAAGACCATCTGCATAATCTATTAAGTCTAGTTTATCATTTATAATTATTGGAATATTTAGATTTTGTTTTAAATATATTAAGTTCTTTTTTTGAATATCTAAACTTGAGTTTTTATCTCTATATTGCAAAAGAACTGCTTTGCTATTTTTTACTTTTTTAACAAAATCTTCTAAGCTTATATTTTTTTTAGTAAGTGTTTCATAATCGCATAAAAGATAAAGCAAGTTAAAATCTTTGAGTTCATAACCCAAAGATTTTTCTAAATTTGAGAGCATTTTAGCTAATTTTCTTTTGTCCAAAAATTGTAAGAAGATCTGAAATAGTCTTTTTCATATCTTTTCTATTTACAACCATATCAATTGAACCTTTTTCTAATAAAAATTCAGCTCTTTGGAAACCTTCAGGCAGATCAGCACCAATAGTTTGCTTAATAACCCTTTGACCAGCAAATCCAATTAATGCACCTGGCTCTGCCATAATAATATCACCCAAAAATGCAAATGAAGCAGAAACTCCACCCATTGTAGGATCTGTTAAAATTGAGATATAAGGAAGTTTTTCGCTATCAAGTCTTTTTAAAGCTGCACTTGTTTTTGCCATTTGCATTAAAGAAAAAGTTGACTCCTGCATTCTAGCACCACCTGATGCTGATACAATTATAACAGCCTCTCTTTTTTCAATAGCTCTATTTACGGCTCTTACAATTTTTTCACCCTCAACACTACCTAAACTTCCACCCATAAATGCAAAATCAAAAACTACAAGCTGAACAGGAATTGAGTTAATTGTACACTCACCACTAATAACACTTGAAACTCTTCCTGTTTTTGCAAGTCCATCTTCAACTCTTTTTTTGTATGAAAGTTTATCTACAAATTTTAAAGGATCATTTGGTTTTAGATTCGAATCAAACTCTACAAAGCTATTTTCATCTGCTAAAATCTCTATTCTTCTTTTTGCACCAACTCTTAAATGAAAACCACATTTTGGGCAAACATTATCTTGATTTTCTATCTCTTTGATAAACATTAAAGCGTTACAACTAGAACATTTTATCCAGTGACTTGGAGCTTCACTCTTTTTTGCTTGCTCTTTATCTTTATTATCAAATGAAATTTTACTAAATAGGTTTTTTAAATCCACAACCCTCTCCTTATTTTTCTAAAGCGATATTATATTCAAATATTACTAAATATTTTTAAATTTCTCAATTTCGTCAAGTTTTTCCCATGGATAATCAGGCTGTCCAACTTGTCCACGCGCAGCTACATCTGCATATAAAAAACTATCTTTTGATGGTTTATCTAATTTAAATTTTTCTGTAATCCATCTTGGAGTTAAAGGGAAATTTTCCATTACAAATGAAGATAAGATATCATCATTATATTTTGTATATGTTCCCATTGTATCAACAGCAACTGAAGTAGGACGTGCTACACCAATTGCATAAGATATTTGTACAATTGCTTTTTTAGCTAAGTTAGCAGCAACTATATGTTTTGCAATCCATCGTGCTGCATAAAGTCCACTTCTATCAACTTTTGTATAATCTTTTGAAGATTGTGCTCCACCACCAATTGGTGCATATCCTCCAAAACTATCAACAATTAGTTTTCTTCCAGTTAATCCACTATCATGAAGTGAACTATGATTTACATATCTTCCTGTTGGGTTAATATGAATAATTGTGCTATTTTTATCATAAAGCTTATCAGGCAGACCAGAGTTATCAATTAACTCTTGAATAATTGCTCTTACCTCTTCGATTTTTAAGCTCTCATTTGATGGAGCTGAAACTACAATTGTATGAATTTTTTGAGGTTTACAATTTTCAAAATTCTCTTTTGTTCCATAATCAACTGTAACTTGAGTTTTGATATCAACACCAAATTTATCTTTATGCTCTAAAGCATATTTATAAACTGTATCGCAAAGTCTTCTTGCATAAACAATTGCTGAAGGCATAAATTCAGCAGCTTCACAAGAGGCAAATCCAAACATAATACCTTGATCTCCAGCACCTATTTCTCCAGTTGTTTGATCAACACCTTGACTTATATCAGGACTTTGTTGATTTAATAAAACTTGAACTTGTACATCATCTGGATGAAGTGCTTGCTCTTTTGTAAATGCACTTTTTCCGTCATATCCAATTTTTGCTAATGCATCTTTTACAATCTTTTCATAATCATTTTGTGATAATTTTGCATTTGATTTTACTTCACCACCAATAACAACATGCTTTCCAGCTACAAAAACTTCACTTGCAACTCTACTGTTACTATCTTCAATAATTAATCTATCAACTATTGAATCTGCAATAATATCAGCACATTTATCAGGGTGACCAGGGCTTACTACTTCACTTGTAAATAAGTATTGTGATTTTTTTTCCATTTTTGTTTTCCATCCTTTGTTTTCCACAAGCTTTGCTTGAGTTGTTTTCCATCTTTTGTTTTCCATTTTGTCTTTTATAAGAATTAAAATAAAAATTTAAAGAGTTCGATTTGCTACAAATAGCAAAAAGTTTAAAATTGTAGCTAAATATTTCTTTTATCTACTTTTTTCTTTTAACTGTTTTCTAAAATTCTTTAATATATTTAGCTCATCTTTTAACTTTAATCTTCTCCTAACTCTTTAATAGTTAAATCTTGAATCCATAAAACTTTTGATACGCTTATTAATCGACTAATTATTAAATTAGCATGATAACTATCATTTAAAAGACTCGTTGCCATCTTTTTATCAATTCTTTTCTCTCTAATTAATATATCAATTCTTCTAGTTGCTATTACATCTAAGCCTTTTAAATACTCTTTTAATAGCTCTGATTTTGATAAAACATCTATATCATCTTTACTATTTTTCATCTCATTTATAGTGTTTATACTCTTTGCTATTGCTTCTCTAATAAAATTATATTCATCTTTTATATAGCTATTATTGCTTGATATATACTTTCTTACATTTTTTTGAAGCTCTTTTGTATTTTTTACAGATTCAGCTATATCTCTACAAGCATTTCTTAAATCATTCAAATATAGTTTTTTTTCATCATCAAGCTCACTTATAAAATATGTAGAGTAATCTATGATATCACTATATAAAGATTTTATTCTACTTTCATAAAACTCATCTATATTTAAATCAATAATATCAGATGACTCTTTTACAATTTTATCAATATCTTTTTTCCCTAAATATCTATGTCTGTGAAGCATAATTGCATGACTTAAAACTTCACTTGCATTATCATATAAATGAATAGTCTCTTTTCTTGTAGCTTTCAGCGCTGCAAATGGTACTGCAACTACTTCCATATCAAGAAATTTTGGTTTAGTAATATAGCTCTCTTTCTCTTCAACAAATAGTTTTTTAAGAAAAATTACCAGCTTTGGAATAAAAAAGGAAAAAACTACAAGACCAACTAAATTAAATAAAGTATGAAAAACTGCTAATTTCATAGCCCAGTCATCACTTTTTATTCCCAAATATTTTGATATATAATCAACAAAATCAATCATAAGATATAAAGAGGCTAAAGTAATAACAGCGGTGATTCCTTTAAATATAAACAATCCAACTGCCATTCTTTTGCTATTTGCATTTGAAACTATAGCTCCTAAAGCTGCAGTTGTTGCTGTTCCTATATTTGCTCCAACTGCTATTGCCATAGCATTTATATATACAATTTGACCTGTTACCAAAGCTGTTACAGTTAGTGCCATTGTTGCACTACTTGATTGAATAATAACTGTTGCAAAAGCTCCAATAAGAGTATAAACTATAATTCCAGCATATCCATCAATTGCAAATTGAGCTAAATTTATTCCTTGTTTTAAATCCTCAAATCCATCTTTCATATATCCAATACCCAAAAAGACAAATCCAAGACCTAAAAGAATATTCCCAAATCCTTGAAAATTTCTGTTTTTATAAAATCTAAAAATTACACCAAAAATTATCATAGGAAGAGCAAAAGCAGCAATATCAATCTTAACACCAAGAGTTGAAACAATCCAAGTTGTAGCAGTTGTTCCAACTGCTGATCCAAATACAACTCCAAGTGCACCTGCAAGTGAGATGATTTTTGCGGATAAAAATGAGATTACAATAATTGCAATTAATGATGAGCTTTGTAAAATTGCAGTTGCAGTTATTCCCAAAAAGATGGCTTTTGAGTTTGTATTTGTGCTATTTGCTATTAGTTTTTCTAAAATTCCACCACTAAAAAATTTAAATCCATCCTCCATAAATTGCATACCAATTATAAAAACGGCAACTCCAGCAACTATATACTTAGAGTCCTCATTTACATAAAGCAAATATGCCAATGAGATTAGAAGTATGTAGGAGAGATATTTTTTCATCTACTCAACTGTTACTGATTTTGCAAGGTTTCTTGGCATATCTACATCATTTTTAAGTCTTATTGATATCTCCATAGATAAAAGTTGAAGAACAATTAAGATCTCAAAGAACTCAAGCATATAGTGTTCACAATCATCTATTTTTATAAAATCATCTGCTAGTTCAAAATCTTGTGAAGATATTGCACAAATTGTACTATCTCTTGCACTTAGCTCTTCAACATTTGATTTTATTTTGTCATATAACATATTTTTTGGCATAAGTGCAATTGTAAATAGTTCAGGATCTGCAAGAGCAATTGGTCCATGTTTCATCTCACCAGCTGCATAACCCTCAGCGTGTAGATATGAGATCTCTTTAAGTTTTAATGCACCCTCAAGAGCCAAAGGATAGAATACATCTCTTCCTATAAAGAAAAATCCATGACCATGAAGATATCTTTTTGATAATCTTTTTGCTTTTTCATGAATATTTTCATGAACTTTTAAAGATTTTGGAACCTCTCTTAAAGTATTAACCTCATTTTCAAGCTTATCTTTTGATATTGTTTTTCTAATTTGAGCAAAATATAGACTTAACATCCATAAAACAACTGTTTGAGTAGAGAATGCTTTAGTTGAAGCTACTCCTTTTTCTATTCCAGCTCTTGTTAAAATTGTAAAATCTGCAACTCTTGTCATTGAAGAGTTATCAACATTACAAACAACCAATGTTTTAAGTCCAGCTTTTTTTGCCATTTTTAAAGCTTCCAAAGTATCTGCTGTCTCACCACTTTGAGAAACTACAACAAAAAGTGTATCTTTTGTTAAAAGTGGATCTTTATATCTAAATTCACTTGCAACTTCAACACTACATTTTATTTTTGAAACTCTTTCAAAAAGATATGAAGATGTAAGTCCTGCATGATATGAAGTTCCACAAGCACAAATTTTAATCTCATTTATACCATCTAATATTTTTGAATCTATCTCATCAAAATTTATCTCATTATCTTTCACACGACCCAACATACAATCACTTACAACAACACTTTGTTCATAAATCTCTTTTTCCATAAAATATCTAAAACCATCTTTTTGAGCAAACTGTTTTGATGTAGGAAGTTTTGACCAAACAACATTTTTACAAAAAAACTCTATTCCATTTTTTGAAGCAACTCCTCCAACTTTATCATCAAGATATACAACATCACTTGCAAATCCTATAAGTGCAGAATCAGAAGATGCAAATAAAACTTCATCTTTTTCTATTCCATGCCCAACAATCATTGGACTTCCAAGTTTATAAAAAAATATTTTCTCAGGCTCATCTTTTGTGATTAATAAAATAGCATATGCTCCTTCAAGCCTTTTTATAGTCTCTTGAAACGATTTTTTTGGATCTTTTAATTTATTGTTGTAGTGTTCAAAAAGATGAACAATAACCTCTGTATCTGTTTGAGATACAAATTTATGTCCCAAAGATATAAGCTCCTCTTTTAACTCTTTGTAGTTTTCTATAATTCCATTATGAACAACATAAGAGTATTGCCCCAAATGAGGATGAGCATTTACTTCTGTTGGCTTACCATGAGTTGCCCATCTAGTATGTCCAATTCCAAGGTTATATCTATCTTTTTTACTCTCATTAACTTTATCTTCAAGATTTACAAGTTTACCAACTGCTTTAAAAACATCAATTCCATTGTCATTTAAAACAGCAATTCCAGCACTATCATAACCTCTGTACTCTAACTCTTTTAATCCATCCAATAAAATTTTACAAGTATCATACTTTCCTATATAACCAACTATTCCACACATAAAAAATCCTTAAATCATTTTTAAAAATATAAGATTTTAGCCAAAAGTAGCTAAATATCTAGTTTGCTTAAAAGCCTATCGTGAATTTTTCCATTTGTTGCAACTATATATTTATCCTTAAACATATCATAAGTTGTCCCAGCAATATTTGAAACAGTTCCACCAGCTTCACTTAAAATTATAATCCCAGCACTAACATCCCAAGGTTTTAAATTCATCTCATAATAACCCTCATAAACACCTTTTGCAACCATACATAAATCAATAGATGCACTTCCAAGTCTTCTTAAATCTTGACACTCTGGCAAAATATTCTCTATTTTTTTTATCACATCTTTTAAATCTTTTGTATTCTCACCACTACTATATGGAAATCCTGTAGCTAGAAGTGATTTTTGTAAATCATCTTCAATACTAACTTTAATTTTTTTACCATTTAAAAATGCACCTTTTTTATTTTTAGCAAAATATAACTCATCTAAAATAGGATTATAAACCACTCCAATATAAGGTTTTTTATCTTTATAAACTCCAACTGAAATTGCAGTATGAGGTACTTTATTTACAAAATTTGTTGTTCCATCTATGGGATCTATTATAATTGAACTACCAAATTCAACTAAGCTATTATCTGACTCTTCTGCTATTATGTTAAACTCTTTAAAATATCTTTTAAACTCTTTTTTCAAAAACTCTTCAACTGCCAAATCATACTTTGTAACTAAATCTTTTTTAGCTTTAAAGTTTACATCTTTTTTTGAGTAGTAACCATCTTTTAGTATTTTTCCAGCCTCTTTTATAATTTTTACAAGTCGCTTTTCCATAATATTCCTAAAAATTTTTGATCTATTATATCCAAAATATTTTTTTTGCCAATAAATAAAAAAGCATCCCAAAAATTGAGATGCTTAAAAAATTGATATAAAATATTCCCCGAAAACTATTTATATAGATAATTTCTCCTGTGTGGCGGATATTATATAAAAGAAATGTAAGAAAAATGTAAGATTTTTAAAATATTTAAATTTTTTTAAAAATATATCTAAATATATTTTGTCCTTTTTTATAATAAACATCATATCTAATACTATTTTTAATACATATATTGCTAACCATAAAAAGACCTAAACCAAGACCTCTTTTCGCTTCATCTTCTCGATGATTTTTATTAAATATAATATCTTTATTTTTTATCTCATTCCCAAAACTTCTAAACTCTAAAATAGCCTCTTTTTTATTTTCTAATAAAACTACATCTACTCTCTTATCTTTATAACCATATTTTATAGCATTTGATAAGTTATTATCTATAATTCTTTCAAGCTCTATATCATTTATATAAATATAAATAGATTTATCAATTTGTGCTTCTATTTTTTTAAAATTTACTTTACTAATTGTTGAAAAGAAATTTATTCTCTCAATTAATGAAGCTTTTAAATCTACTTTTTTAGGTTTATATGAGATTGTATCCGAAGTTAAAAGATATGATAAATCTTCATAAGAGTTTGAAAGCATATTTATAGATGCATCAATTTGCTCAATAAATGTATTCATACTACTATCTTTTTGAAACTTTTTTATCATCTCACTATTCATTAAAATATTTGTCAAAGGAGTTCTGATTTGATGTACTGTATCTGCAATAAATTTTTTATTCTCTCTTAAAAGATTACTATTTTGTTCCAACTCATTTGTAAATTTGTCATATAAAACATTGTATTTTTTTGCAATTTTTGATAACTCATTATTGTAAGTTAATAACTCCTCTTCTACTTTTTTAGACTCTTTAATACTTTTTAAAATAGTCTCTATTGGTTTTGTAAATCTATTTTGAACAAATATAAAAATTAGAAAAAGTATAAAAACAATTACAAAAAGTGAACCTATATAGAGATTTTTTATATCTTTTAAAAACTCAACTCTATTACTTAAATCAATTTCAAGCTCCATAACAACATTTTCAAAACCTAAAAATTGAAACATATTTTTATCAAATATTGGTGCTGTTATAGTTAAAAGATTAGATTCTAAATTTTGAGTTTGTGCAAAGTTTATGGCTGAATTTACAATTGCAGAGCTTGTAATATTACTATTTTCAATAATATCTAAAGAGTCATACAAACTTTTTTTTGTCTCATCTTCTAATTTTTTTAATAAATTATAGTATGAGTAGCCATCTTTATTTTTAAAAACTCTATATACTCTTACACTATTATTTGATTGAAGATTTTCAACAACAAAAGAGATTGAACTATTTTTAATTTGAGTATTTATAAAAGATAATTCCAAAAACTTATCTTTAGATAGTGAAGCATAAGCATATAATCTATACTCTAAATTTATTGGGTCACTATTTATAAACTTAGAAAAATATATATTTCCATCTAAACTCTTATTCATAAGAGCTTTAGCATCGCTTATATTTGTTAAATCCAAATTTAAATCTTTTAAATCAGTTGTTTTATAAATCACATAAGATCTATCTATTAAATATAGTTCAAAATCATAATTTTTCAAATTGTACTTTTTTTTCAAAAAAAGCTTTAACTCATCTAAATCTCTACTGCTATCTTTTTTTAATAAAATTAAAGCATCATTTGCAATATTAAGAAAAAGATCTCCTGCATCATTAAACTCAATACTTCTATTTAAAATAGAGTTTGATATAGCTTTTTTATGAAGTCTTACTTCACTATTTACAAATCTTTTTAAATCCTCATCATATTGATTTTTATAAGAGATATAATTTATAGTTAAAACAAAAAACAAAATTGCTGATAAAAATAGTATAAAAATATATAGTTGATATCTTAATTTCATTTTAAATCTTTTTTTATCTCAAATCTATATCCAACACCCGTTTGTGAGAAAATAAATTTCTCATCACTATTAAAATATTTTCTCAATCCATTTACAAGCTGTCTTAAAGGATAAATATCTTTTATATCATTCTCCCAAACATAATTTTCTAAAATCTCTGTTGGTACTGTTTTATTCAGATTTTTAAGCAAAATAGTTAAAAGTCTTCTCTCTTTTCTTCTAATTCTAACAAGTTTTGAATCTATTGTAAACTCTTCTGAAATAAGATTATAAGATATATTTTTAGATATTTTAATAATATTATTATCTTCAATTTTTCCATAAATTTTATCAATTTTTATCTCTAACTCTTCAAGATAAAATGGTTTTTTTATATACTCATCACAACCATTTTTATAAGCTGTTTTAATATTTTCCAACTCCAAAGATGCTGTTATTATTATAATAGCACTTTTTATATCTTTAGTTCTTATATATTTTAATATCTCTAGACCAGAAACTTTTGGAATATTAATATCTAAAATATATAAATCATAAAAATTTTTATCAATATAATCAAGCGCCTCTTTACCATCTTCTAAAGAGTCAACTTCATAACCTTTATATTTTAAAAAATTAGTAATAGTAGTATTTAATTGAATATCATCTTCTATAATTAAAATTTTCATTCTAGCATTTTATCTAACAATATATTTAAAGACAAAATAGATAAAATCTTATATGAAAAATTTTATAAAAATAGAAGATAGTGTAGTAGATTTTGGTGATTGTAAAAATTGTGAAGCTAGATGTTGCAAAGGAGCTTTTGGTTCATTATTTTCACAAATACTAAAAGAAGAGTTTGAAGTTCTTTATCAAAACTTTCCAATACTATTTATTTTTGGTTCTAAAGGTTTTATAAAACCTATTATCTTAATATCAAATGGTTATGATTCATGCCCTTATCTAAAAGATAATCTCTGCTCAATTTACGAAAAAAGACCTAGTGTTTGTAAAATCTATCCATTAAGTCCAAATCTTGATAACTCAATTTATATAGATAGCTCTTGTCCTGAAATTTTTAAAGGAACAAATAGTTTAGATATAGAAGTTGATTTTTTTTCAAATTATCAAAAAAGCTACTTAGATACTCACTTTGAGTTTGATAATCTAAAAATTGATGATTTTGAAGAGTTACTTTTTATAAAAAATATGAGATTTTTTAAATATATTGGAAAAGAGAGTTCAAAATATTTAGATTTTCACAAACTTTCCCTTGAAAATCTTAAAAATTATAGTTTCTATAAATAAAAAAAGAGAGTGAAAATTCACTCTCTTTAAAAACTATTATTTGATGATTACATCATTCCAGGCATTCCGCCCATTCCACCCATACCGCTCATATCAGGCATGCTAGGTTTATCTTCTTTAATATCTGTAACAGTTGCTTCTGTTGTTAAAAGTAGTGATGCTACTGAAACAGCATTTTGCATTGCAACTCTTTCAACTTTTGCAGGATCTACAATTCCAGCCTCAAACATATCTACATACTCACCGCTTGCAGCATTAAATCCTAAGTTCTCATTTGAAGATTTTTCAACCTCATTTGCAACAACTCCAGCATCATATCCAGCATTTAAAGCAATCTGTTTTAATGGTGCTTTAATAGCTCTTAAAACAATAGCAGCTCCGATTTGCTCATCACCACAAAGATCAAGTTTTACTTTAGCAGCTGCTCTAATTAATGCAGCTCCTCCACCAATTACAATTCCCTCTTCAACAGCAGCTCTTGTTGCACTTAAAGCATCATCAACTCTATCTTTTTTCTCTTTCATTTCAGTCTCTGTTGCAGCTCCAACTTTAATTACAGCAACTCCACCACTTAATTTTGCAAGTCTCTCTTGAAGTTTTTCTCTATCATAATCGCTTGTTGTATTTGCAATCTCTGCTTTAATTTGGTTTACTCTTGCAAGAACTGCATCTTTACTTCCACTTCCATCAACAATAGTTGTATTATCTTTATCAATTACAATTTTTGAAGCAGTTCCAAGTGCACTTAAATCTGTAGTTTCAAGTTTCATTCCCATCTCTTCAGATACAACAGTTGCACCTGTTAACACAGCAATATCTTCAAGCATAGCTTTTCTTCTATCACCAAATCCTGGAGCTTTAACAGCAGCAATTTGTAATGCACCTCTTAATCTATTTACAACCAATGTTGCTAATGCTTCACCATCAACATCTTCAGCAATAATTAAAAGTGGACGTCCTGCTTTATTTACACCTTCTAGTATTGGTAAAAGCTCTTTTAGTGAAGAGATTTTTTTATCATATAGTAGAATAAATGGATTATTAAACTCTGTTGTCATTTTTTCAGGATTTGTAACAAAATATGGACTTAAATATCCTCTATCAAACTGCATTCCCTCTACAACATCTAGCTCATCCGAAATTCCTTTTGCTTCTTCAACAGTAATAACACCATCTTTTCCAACTTTTTCCATAGCTTCAGCAATCATTTTTCCAATTGCACTATCTGAGTTTGCTGAAATCGTTGCAACTTGCTCTATTTCTGTTTTATTTGCAACAACTTTTGAAGATTTTTTAAGCTCTACTAAAATAGCTTCACAAGCTTTGTCCATTCCTCTTTTTAAAGAGATTGGGTTTGCTCCTGCTGTTACATTTCTAAGACCCTCTTTGAAAATTGAGTGAGCTAAAACAGTTGCTGTTGTTGTTCCATCTCCAGCCTCATCAGCAGTCTTACTAGCAACCTCTTTTACAAGTTGAGCTCCCATATTTTCTAAAGTATCAGCAAGTTCAATCTCTCTTGCAACACTTACACCATCTTTTGTAATTGTAGGAGCTCCAAAAGATTTTTGTAGTAAAACATTTCTTCCTCTTGGACCCATCGTAACTTTTACAGCATCTGCTAGTTTTTCAACTCCAGCGAACAGTCTATTTCTTGCATTATCACTAAATATAATCTCTTTTGCCATCTTACATAACTCCTATAATATTTTCAATATTTAATACTAGATAATCTTTACCTTCTAGTTTAATTTCAGTTCCTCTATATTGTTCAAACACAACTACATCTCCAACTTTTACATCTTCAACTTTGCTTCCAACAGCAACTACTTTTGCAGTTTGAGGTTTCTCTTTTGCATTATCAGGAATAATTATCCCACTTGCAGTTTTGTTCTCAACCTCAGTTCTCTCAACTAGAACTCTTTCACCTAGTGGTTTAAAATTCATTTTCTTTCCTTTTATATATGATTTAAATTTTATTATTAGCTTAAAACTTAGCACTTACTAGTTTTAAGTGCCAAATTTTATACAATTTTTTCTTTTTTGTCAATAAACCTTTAGTCAATTTAACTAAGAGTTGTATTTTTTATGTCTATTTATATAGTTTGTTAAAAGTTCTAAAAGAGAATCTTGTAGATTTTTATCAAAGTTATTTAGGTTTTGCAAACACTTATCTGCCAATTTATCAGCACTATTCATAGCCTCTTTAAGCCCTAAAAGATTTACAAAAGAGTTTTTAAAACTATCATTTTGGGTAGTTTTACCAGCAACTTCACTACTTTCAAGCTCATCTATAATATCATCTTGAATTTGAAACAAAAGTCCTAAATCTATTCCAAAATCATATAACTCATCTTGAGTTTGCTCACTATATGAGGCAATTATTGCGCCCATTTTAAGAGATGCTGCTATTAATTTAGCAGTCTTATTTATATGTAAAAACTCTAATTTTTCAAGCTCTATTTTTTGTTTTTCAAAAAAACAATCTATTGCTTGACCAATTATCATACCATTTAAGCCACCATTATGTCCTAAAAGTTTTATTAACTCAATTTTTATATCATTGTGAAGTGAAGCATTTGCTATTAGATTAAAAGCTTCACTATTTAAAGCATCTCCAACTAATATAGCAGTTACCTCATCATATTTTATATGAAGAGTTTGAAATCCTCTTCGTAAATCAGCATTATCCATTGAAGGTAAATCATCGTGAATTAGTGAGTATGTATGTAAAAACTCAACAGCAAGTGCCACTTTTAAACTATTATCAACTAAAAGTGGTTTTTTTGAGTTTACAACACTTAAAAGAAGCATTGGTCGAAATCTTTTTCCACCAGCTTTTAACATTTCACCCATAGCCTCTTCAAAGTGTGGATGAAAACTTTTTATAGTTGGGAGGTTAGATAGAAGATAATCTTCAAATTTATTTAATAAATCTTTCATCTATTTTTGACCTAAATTTCCTAATCCACCTAAATTACCCATTAAATTCATAGCCACTCTCTTTTTATTCTCTTCGCTTTGTTTTATAATATCATTCATACAAGAGATTAAAAGTATTTGCAAAGAGTCTTTATCTTCAAGAAGTGAGTCATCAATTTTTAAATCAACAACTTCTGAGTTTCCATTGATTGAAATTTCAACCATTCCACCACCTGCTTTTGCAGTAAATAGATTTTGTGCATTTTTTGCTTCTTGCTCTTTTGCCATATCCTGAAATTTATTTATCATATCTCCAAGATTTAGATTTTTTAAATCAATACCATCAAACATAGTTACCACCTAATAAATCATTTGTAATAAGTTCAATACTATTTTTATCATCTACTAGCACAACAGTTGGTTTATAATTTTTTAACTCTTCTTGGCTATATGTTGCATAAGCTATTACAATTATCTTATCTCCAACAGATACTTTTCTAGCAGCTGCTCCATTTAGACACATATCTCTTTTTCCAAACTCACCTTTGATTACATAAGTTTGAAATCTCTCTCCATTGTTAATATTTACAACATCAACTTTTTGACCAACTCTTAGATTACTAGCTTGCATAAGCTCTTCATCAATAGTAATTGAACCAACATAGTTAAGATTTGCATCACTTACAGTTGCTCTATGAATCTTACTGTATAACATCTCAAATGTCATATCATTTAATCCTTTTCATCTAATTTTCAAAGCTTATATATTATACTAAATTTCTAAAAAATCTTATTAAAGGAATAAAGTGAAAAAAGTTTTATTAATATCTTTACTTTGTACAATTTTATTTGCAAAAGATCCTATTGCAATAATAGATACAAATATGGGAATAATCAAAGTTGAATTAAAACCACAACTTGCTCCAAAAACAGTTGAAAACTTTGTAACTCACTCAAAAAATGGTTACTACAATAATCAAATTTTTCATAGAGTTATAAAAAATTTTATGATTCAAGGGGGAGATCCAACAGGAACTGGAACTGGTGGAGAATCTATTTGGAAAAAAGATTTTGAAGATGAGTTTTCATCAAAAGCTATTTTTGATAAACCATTTATTTTAGCTATGGCAAATAGAGGTCCAAACACAAATGGAAGTCAATTTTTCATAACAACAACTGCAACTTATTGGTTAAATGGTTACCACACAATATTTGGATATGTAGTTGATGGTTTTGATGTTGTAAGAGGTATCGAAAATGTAAAAACAAATGGAAGATATGGTGGAGATAAACCTATTAGTGATGTTAAAATAAATAGTATAAAAATAGAGGAGTAAAGAAGATATTAATCTTCTAACTCTTCTTTGCTAACAACTCTTTCAATATCCATAATAACAAGCATTTGATGATCTTCTACTCTAACATAACCTTTTAAATATTTAGAAGGAATAGCAGAACCCATTTCAGCAACAGGCGCAAGCATACTTGTATCAATTTTTTGTGTATCATCAACCAAATCTACAACAATTCCAACCATTCTTTTATCTTCAGTGATTACAATAATAATAGATGTATTTACATCATATACAATAGGACCTGTGTTAAATTTAATTCTAATATCTAAAATTGGAACAACTTCCCCTCTTGAATTAATCAAACCTTTTACCCAATCAGATGTATTTGGTAAAGTTGTAATATGATCAGGATAAGTTAAAATCTCTTTTATTTTTGGAAGTTCAATAGCATATTTCATTTTTCCTAATTCAAATGTCATAAACTCAGTAACATTTGAGCTACTTTTTTCTCTTGAGTTCTTGTTTTCCATCTTCTATCCTTGTTTAAATATTTTTGCAAAATTGCAATATTATACTTTTTGTTCACTTAAACTAATAATTTTTGCTATTGCTTTTGTTTTAGCTGTTTGAAGTTCTATATTATCATCTATTTTTAAATCATCCAAAGAGACAATTTTATTATCTTTAGAGAGTTGAACAAAACCTATTTTATCTTTTTTTTCTGGATTATTCATTAAAAAAGATTGTTTTAAATTATCTAAGATGTTTGAAAAAATATCTAATCTTGTAGATAGTGTTCTTTTAAAACTATCTTCCAAAAGCTTAATTTGTGCATCAAAAAATGTTAGTTTTGACTCTATTGAGTTTTGTTTAAACAAAGATTTTAAATTTATTAACTCTTGCTCTTTTCTTTGAAGAGTGTTTTTTAATTTTGATTTTAAATCATTTACTAAACTATCAATATATAAAAGATGCTCATTTGTATCAGGAAGTGCAATCTCTATTGCATTTGATGGAGTTGCAGCTCTAAAATCTGCTACAAAATCGCTTATTAAATAATCTATTTCATGTCCAACAGCTGAAATTATTGGTGTTTTTGCTTCATAAATTGCATTGGCAACAAGTTCACTATTAAAAGACCATAAATCTTCAATACTTCCACCACCTCTTCCAACAATCATAATATCACAATTTAAACTATCTGCAATTTTGATATTTTTCACAATATCTTCAATACTTCCAGCTCCTTGAACTAAAGTTGGAATAAGTATGAGTTCAACCAAATTCCATCTAGCACTTGCAACTTTTTTCATATCTTCAATAGCAGCTCCAGTAGCACTTGTAACAATTGCAATTTTTTTTGGATATTTTGGCAAAGCTTTTTTAATACTTTGTTCAAAATATCCTTTTGCTTGAAGTTTTGTTTTAAGTTGCTCATATGCTAAAGCCAAACTTCCAATTCCACTTGGCTCGATTTTTGTGCAAAGAAGTTGATAGTTTCCTCTTGGAACAAAAACTGTTATATTTGCAGTAATTAAAACTTTTAATCCATTTTCAAGTTGAAATTTTAGATATTTTGTATTTCCTTTAAACATAACACAAGATATCGTTGAGCTATCATCTTTAATTGAAAAATATATATGTCCAGAGCTATGATTTACTAAATTTGAAATCTCTCCCTCTACTAGAACTTGCATAAAAGTAGTCTCTAGTAGAGATTTTATTTGAGTATTTAAAGTAGTTACACTAATAGGATTCATTAAACTTTTTTAGCAATTATTAGTGTTGAAATTTTCATAGAGAAAGCTTTTGTATAAATAGGCTCTAATCCAGCTTGTTTTAACTCTTTTTGTAAATTTTCTGTTGTTAAAAACTCATCAATAGAGTCTGGTAAGTATCTATAAGCCTCTTTATTTTTAGATATTAATCCACCAATAACAGGTAAAATCTTATCCATATAAAATGCTGTTAGATGATCAAGCAAACTCTCTTTTTTATTCTTAGTAAACTCACTAATTACAACTAATCCACCCTTTTTTAAAACTCTTGCAAACTCTACAAAAGCCTCTTGTCTTTGAACAACATTTCTAATTCCATAAGATATTGATACTATATCAGCACTCTCATTTTCTAGTGGCATTTTTGTAGCAAATGCCTCTATAAACTCAACTTCTGGAAGCTTCTTTTTACCAAACTCCATCATACCAACACTTGGATCTATTCCAACAATATTTTTTAAAGTAATATTTTTTTTAGCTGCATTTTGTTTCCAAAAAATTATCATATCACCTGTTCCACATGCAACATCAACAATCTTTTCAATCTCTTGTTTTCCATAAAGTTCAAAAGTTTTATTACAAGCTTTATCTCTCCAACTTTTATCAATTCCCATTGACATAACTCTATTTGCTTTATCATAAGTTGGTGCAATGTTATTAAACATTGATACTATTTTTTCTTGTTTTTCCAAAATATTATCCTCTTTTTATATTTTATATTAGATATTTTCCAATAAAAATACCCAAAATTAAACCTATGTTTAATGAAACCGCAATTTTCATAATTGAGAGTTTCTTATCAACATAAGGAATTCTATTTACTATCTCTTCTTGAACTTTTAAACTAGCTTCAAAGTTGATTGAAGCTTTATCTAAATTGTCAACTGCTTTTTTTATTGCAAGTTCGCTAAACTCCATTCTCTCAACAAGCTCTTTTGCTTGTTTAAAGCTCATTTCGCTCATTTTTTAATCTCTATCCATCTATCTAAATCACAAAAAATTTTGTTTAAAGTATTAAGCACATAATCTTTTGCTTCAGTTTGAATTCTTCTAAAAAATAGATACTTTCTAGCACTCTCAACATCACCTAACTCTTTTGCCTCAATAGCTTTTTTAGCAAAATCTGTATTATTGTAAGCCATCTCCCAAACTGTACTTCCTAAGTATCTACTCATAGTAATAATTTTGTCATTTTGAACTGGAAAATATTTTGGATCTTTTACAAAATCACAAATCACTGAGTTTGAGTCAAGATATTTGTGTCCAAAGAAGTTTATAAACTGCTCACTATAATAATCCTCATGCATAGATATAGCTCGTGTAAGAGCAAATATAATATTCTCTTCTGGATTTTTCTCTATTTTTCTAATTTTTTTCATAGTTGCAATTGCATTTTTTCCATCAAGTTCGCCATCACCTAAGGGTATAATCCACTTAACATTTCCAAAGCTTCCAACTTTTTTTATCTCATCAAGAACTAGTGCTGAAGTCTTATTTCCACCAACATCAACTATAACTTGATGATTATCATCCATTAAAATCAACTCATCAAGTTCATTGATTCTATTAGTTCCTAGCATTCTTTTTTCTACTATTTCAGTTCTTGTAAAAGATCTTGAATCGTTATTCTCATCATCTATTTCAATATAAGTTATCTTTTTGCCATGTTTTTTATACAAATATGGAGCAATTACCTGCATAGCAACAGTAGATTTTCCTACACCACCTTTTGTTTGTGGAATTATAATCATCTTATTTATCCTTTTGTAATACTTTTTTTAAATAATTTCTTTGAAAAAATGCTTTTGATTTTATCCAAAATATGATTAAACAACTATTGCATCTGTTTGGTAAATTTTACTACTATTACAAAACTTTTTAAGCTTAAAACTATTTGTTGCAACTCCATTTTCAATATCCACAACCATCATTTGCAATATTGCTTTACAAGAGTTTGGAACATCAAAGTGGCTACCAATTCCAGTTGTTGCTCTTTGAATTGGAGCTTTCTCATCCATTCCTATTACATTATCATAACAACCTGTTAATCCTATATCTGTTAAATATGCAGTATTTTGAAAAATTTGCAAATCATCTGTTCCTACATGAGTGTGTGTTCCACAAATAGCACTAACTTGATTTTTAAACATCATAAGCATTACTCTTTTTTCACTTGTTGCTTCACCATGAAAATCTACAAATATATTTTTAACACCTTTTTTTATTAAATCATCAACAACTTTTTTAGCAAGATTAAATGGATTTTCAACAAGTGGCATTGAGTATTGCCCCATAAGATTTAATACAGCAATTGTCTCAATATGATCTTCAACTTGAACATCTTTTATTAATAATCCTGTTCCAACTACTCCATCTGGATAGTTATGAGGTCTTAAAATATTTTTATTTTCAAGTAAAACTTGCAAATCTTTTTTCTTGTCAAAACTATGGTTACCACCTGTGATTACATCAACTCCTGATGAAAAAAGCTCTTTTGCACTATCAATTGTAAGTCCAAAACCATGACTTGCATTTTCACCATTTGCTATTACTAAATCCAATTTATACTCAGCTCTTAAATGTTTTAAACTCTCTTTAATTATCTTTCTTCCAGGACGACCAACTATATCTCCTATAAATCCTATTCTCAAACTATATCCTCTTTTAAAATTTTTAATCTTATCTCAAAAATTGCACCAAATTCATCATTATAAGCATCTATTAATCCACCATTCTCTTCAATAATATTTTTAGCAATAGATAGACCTATTCCCATTCCACCTTTTTCTTTTTGACTATTAAAAGGTTCAAATAGTTTTTTCATAGCTTCATTTTTTATTCCACCAGCACTATCTTTAAATCTAATAATAATATCTTTTTCAAAAGTTGAAACCTCTATTTTTAACCATCTTTTATCATAATCTTCAATTTTTTCAAGTTCATCTAAAGCATTATTTATAATAATAATCCAAACCTGCTCAATTTTTTGTTTTTGACCATAAAAATAGAAGGTTTTATTAAATATTGTTTTATCATCCAAATCAAATAAAGTATCATTTAAATAGATTTTGCTTATATGTTTTGCTCTATTCTGTGCGATTGTAAGAGCTGTTTGAATTGTTTGATAGATATTTATCTTCTCTTTTTTTGAAGCTTTTGAGTGCGTAACTTCTCTCATAGATTCAACAATATTTGCAATTCTATCTATTCCATCTTTCATTTTTTTACTATCTTGTAGCATTCTTTCTTTTATTTTTGTATCTTCTAAATCATTTATATCATAAGTCATTAACTCAAGATTTCCTTTTACATAAGTTAAAGGTGTATTTATCTCATGAGTAATTCCAGCTGCTAAACTTCCAATGTAGCTTAGTTTTGCACTTTTTATCTGCTCTTCAAGATGGATTTTCTCTTTTGCTTTACTCTTTGCTAACTCCTGTTTTATTCTTGTTTCAAGGTTTAAATTTAACTCTTGTAAAACTCTTTTATCTTCAAGTGAATTTACAATAAAAATAATCTGCTCTTTCTCTCTTAAAAGTCTTAAACTAAGCTCTAAATGAATTTTTGAACCATCTTTTTTTATAAAAATTTTCTCTATTTTTTGAACTTTTATTAAATCACTCATAGCATTTAATAGTTTTTTTAACTCTTTTTTTGAATCTGATAATATTAAATTCAAAGGTGATAATCTAATTAACTCTATCTCTTCATAGCCCAAAAACTCACAAAGCTGACTATTTACTTTTATAAATTTAAAATCTTTATTTAAAAGTGCAATTCCACTATGTACATTTTCAAAAATACTATTATATATCTGAACTTGGTTATTTAAATTAAAATATAGATCTTCAATCTTCATCTTATCAGTGCTATCTACACAGATAATATTTAAATATTGTTCAAACTCACCATTTATAACCTCTACAAAAATATCTACAAAAAACCTATCGCCATTTTTCTTAAAACCCTGAATATTTTTTAGACTCAAACTCTTTTTTTCATATGATTTTTCTACAGTTTTTTTAATGACTTTTTTCAAATTTCTATTTATTAATCTTTTATACTTATGACCCAGAAGCTCACTTTTTGAATAACCCAAAAAGCTAGAAAATGCTGAACTAATATTTCTTATAACTCCATCAAAATCTACTCTTATAAATAGAATATATCTATCCATAATCTCACTATTTTTATTTAAAATATCATTATACTCTTGATTTGAAATATCAAGTTCTTCTTTTTTTGTCTCTATTTTCTTATTATTTTCGGCAATTAATAAAGTAGTTATAACTGAAAATATAAGTGATAAAAAAAGCGTAACATATAGAAGATTTGAAAAATTATTAAATAGAAAATATTTATAACTCTCTTTATCTTTTTTTACTAAAAATAGATAAAAATCACTATCATTTAAATCTATTCTTTTATAGATAAAATCATTTAAATCTATTGATTCTTGAATCTCATATCTATTTAAAAAGATTAATTTTTCATTTTGATTAGTAAAGAAATCTCTCATATCAATTTTGAGAATAAAAAACTCTTTTTTTGCTCTAATTGCAAAATTTAAAATATTTTTATTATTTTCATCCAAAAATATATACTCTTCATTTAAATTTAGAGTTCTTAATGTTTTAAAATACTCTTTATTGTAGTTTGTCTGTAATCTTAAATTGCTATTTTGATTATTTTGTAATATATATCTATCTTTAGAGTTAAAGCTCAATGACTTAAACTCTAAAATATTTTTATCATTTAAAACTCTATTTTTTATAAAATTAAAGATATCATCTTGAGTTTTTAAAGAGTCAATTGTTGATTCTACAATAGATATTTTTTGTCTATAAACATCTAAATAATTTAAAAGTTTATCTTCTTGATTTTCTAAAATTGTCTTTGAAATTTGTTGATTATTTGTTTGAATATAACTGCTATGGTAGTTATAAAATGAGTTTAAAAAAAATGCAAATAAAAAGAGAAAAAATATCAAAAATGTAAAAAATATCTTAATATAGAAAGCTAATCGCATTATTTCGCTTTTTTAATTTTTATATAATATGTTGTCTCTTTTTCACTATTTTTACACCAAAAAATAGCTCTATTTTTATCAATTAACAGCTTTGCCAAATGTATTTGTGAATCTAAATAAGTATCATCTATCTTATTTAAAATATCATCAAGAAACTCCCTTTTAGCTTCATTTTCAATATCTTCAGTAATTTTAATTGTAATCTCATCTAAAATTATTGTTGTAGAAATTTTTATATTTGCTTTTTTTATATCATAAGTATTTATCTGATCTAATATAAATAAAATTATATTTTGAATAATAGATTTTAGTTCAAAAGAGCTAATTTGTAAATCAATACTCTCATCAATATCAAAAGATAAATTTGTATTTAAATTTTTAAGATTCTGTTTTAAATTGTGATTAATACTAGTTAAAACTGAACTTAAATTTGCTCTTCTCTCACTTGAGAAGTTAAATATTTTTTTTGTATCATTTAATATAAAAGATAGATTATGAAGCTCCCTTTTTACTCTAGTTTGTAAAATTTCAATTGAATTCTCATCAAAATTCTTCTCATCGCTAGCTCTATCTAATTCATAAGATATTTTCGATATTGACTGTTGCCACTGATGAGAGATAGAGTCCATAATTTTTGATAAAAATGATATCTTTGCATCATCTTTTATATCTTTATCAAGAAGTCTTAACTCATTTAATCTATTTGATAAATCCTCTTTTAAAAGTTTATTCATCTTTTCAAGTTGTTTTGTATCTGTAATATCTGTTCTAATTGAACTATAACCAATATGCCTATTTTTAATATCATATATAGAGAAAATTTTCAATCTTACCCAGTAGGTATTTCCAAATTTATCTCTATTTTTAATCTCACCTTGCCAAGTATGAAGTATCTCTAAATCTTTTTTTAACTTTTTATAAAAATTTTCAGATACATCATCATGTCTTAAAAGATCAATATTTTTTCCAATTATCTCATCTTTTGAGTAACCAGAACTTTTGCAAAATGCTTTTGAAGCACTTGTTATTTTTCCATCTAAATCAAAATCTATTTTTAAAATATGGTTATCAATAATATTTGAAAGCTCATCATATTTTAGTTGCAAAATATCTTTTTTTCTTTTTATTTGTAATAAATATGCCAAAATGAAAATCAAAATAACAACAAATATACTAAAAAAGATAAGTAAGTAGCCATAAAAATCATCTATCTTTGCAATTTTTTTATCTGATTTATTATAATAAACCAAATACAAAGAGTCTTGATAAAACTCTAAATATGATACAAATGCAAAAGTTAAAACATTTTTATTGCCATCTTTTTTAACAACAAATGTCTTATTTTCTCTATTTTCAAAAGCTTTTTCTAATTTTTTTATACTATTTTTATTTGTTAAATATAAAGAGAAATCTTCTTCTTGTAGTTTAGATGCAAATAGTTTTTTAAATTTAAATTGTGATGAGTTTTGTTCAAGTTTTTCCAAAACCAAATCTAAATCAAACTCTATGTTCATTATAGATATGAGGTTTAAATTTTTATCAAATATTGGTTTTGAAAAGACCAAATATCCCTCATCAGAAACATTTTTATATGCTTTTTGCTCTTTTTTACTATTTATAACTTTCTCAATTAGTGAAATAGTAAGTGGATCTTTGAAATTTAAATCTTTGAAATTTAAAATTTGAACACCATCAATACTATAAAAACTAATATCAAAAACTCCCAAAGTAGTATAATATGAGTATTCAGCTTCAATTGCATCATAAAGAAGATTTTTAAGCCTCATCTCATTTTTTTCACTACTTATAATATCAACAATTTTATTACTTTTAATAATCTCTGTAAAATAGACAAATTCAGCGGTATCTTCAAGCTCTTTTAATAGAAGTTCATAATCTTTTAATATCTTATCTTTGATTTGTAAATTTACTTTTTCAAAATCACTATTTTTTAAATAGTTTAATGAAAATATAATTGTAATTACTACTAAAAAAAAGAGTATCACATACCTTATTTTATTCATTAATTAATTCTCATTTAGTATTTCTAATACTTGTTTCTCCAAAGCTTCAAGAGAACTAAATGGTTTCATTATATAGTGAGTTGCGCCCTCTTTATGAGATTTTAGAACTTTGTCTAAAGTTGAATATGCTGTCATCATAATAACTTTTTGATCTTCGCCTTTGTCTCTAATTTTTTCTAAAACATCAATTCCATTCATTTGTGGCATCATAATATCTAAAAGCACTAAATCATATTTTGAACTATCATTGCTAGTTAAAAATGTAAGAGGATTTGAAAAAGATGAAACTTTGAATTTTGGATTTCTACTTAAAAATCTATTCAAAAGATCTAAAATCTCTGTTTCATCATCAACTATTGCTATACTAAATTTTCTATTTTCCATTTGTTGCTCCTTTATTAAATAATTTTGTTGCAGCATCTTTCATAACTGCATTGTTTTTCTCTTCCAAAATTTTATCTAAATATACAAACACTTTTTCACTAGCATTTTCAACTAACTCTATCTTCTCTTCAATTAGCTCTTTTGAACAAGATATCTCATTTCCTGAACACTCTTTTGCTAAAATATTTGCCTCTTTGTGTACAGCTGCGTGAGGATTATCTAAACCTTTATATGAAGCCACAAAGCTAAACTCTTGTTTTCCAAGTCCTGTATTATACCATTGACCTAATCTACACTGCGTATGATCAACTGCTTTAAAGTTATTTGGATTTCCAAAAATCAATTGATATAGATTGTTTTTATAAATAACATGATCTAGTTTTGCAAGATTTATAAATATCTTATTTGAAATACTCTCAACTTCATAAACCGCTCTATTTGAATTTTTTTGGAAATTATTCATTAAACCACTTAAAGTATCAATTCTAGTTTTTGTCTCATTTACAACATTTATAACAACATCTGAACTAGTTTTTATCTTCTCTGTTTCATGCTGAATTGTTGTAACAACATCTTTTATCTGTTTAGCAGCATCAGCACTTCTACTAGCTAGATTTCGTACCTCTTGAGCAACAACAGCAAAACCTTTTCCAGCTTCACCAGCAGTTGCTGCTTCAACAGCAGCATTAAGAGATAAAATATTTGTTTGGAAAGCTATTTCTTGAATAATATTTATAACAGAAGCTATATCTTGACTCTTTACAACAAGCGAATTTACAACTTCATTTTCGCTTTCAATTTCACTGTGAAGATTATCTGTATATGAAACTATCTCTTTAATAAGATTTAAACCTTTTGTTGAACCATCTGCTGTCTCATTTGACTCTTTTTGCATAGATTGTAACTCTTCTAAAAGACTTAAATATGTAGTTTGAGTATCACTTAAAGATTTTGTAACATTTTTATTGTGTCTTGCTAAAAGCCCACCCTCTTTATTGTCGTGAATTGATGTTTTTCTCAAAGCAACGAGTGTATAGTTTTTGAATTTTTTAGCAACAGCTTCAGCTTCGCACTCTTGTAAAATAACTCTATCTTCTCCTCTTTTAACTGCTTCAATAATAGGAGAAAAATCACTTAAATTTGTTTTAGTAACACTATTTGCAAAGAAAAGTTTATCATTTTCATCAAATACAGCCATTCCTTCTTCTATTGAAAGTGTTGATATTTTTTTAAAAAGTTCAATCTCTTCATCTTTTTTATTAAGTGCATTATCAAACTCTTTTTTAAGTTTATCAAACTCTTTTGTAACTAGCTCATCTTTTTTGATAAGTTCAGTTTTTAAAGCTCTTATTTCAAGTTCTAAGTTTTTAATTTTTTCATCTTTTTCTTTGTTGTTAAAAAACATCTCTTCTCCTAGGCTCTATTAAATTCTAAAGAGTAGCTAAAATATACTTAAAAATTATTTTGCTCTTTTGCGCATAAATAAGCTTGGGAAAATACAATTTGAAAATTAAATCCACCCAACTCTCCCGTTAAATCCAAACACTCTCCTATAAAATACAAATCTTTTTGTTTTAAACTCTCAAATGTTTTATGATCTATCTCATCTGTACAGATGCCACCTTTTGTAACTTCTGCTTTTGTATATCCAAAATTCCCAGCAGGAGCAAAACTATATTTTTTTAATATTTTCAAACTCTCAATCTCCTCTTTGTCTAATTTTGAACAAGGTTTATCATCTAAATTTATCGATTTTAAAAACTCTTGAGTAAACCTTTTTGGCAAAGGCAAGGCTGTTGATATATTTTTATTTCCCACTAAAAGTTTTTCAATATTAATATTTGGTAAAAAATCAATTGCTATTTTTCCCTTTTTCCAATACAAAGAGCTACTTAAAACAGCTGGTCCACTAAAACCTTTATGGGCAAAAAGTAGATTTCCCTCTATTTTTTTATCTTCAACAAATATATTTACAAATATTGAAAGTCCTGATAAATCTTTAAACCAAAACTGCTCTTTTTGAACTGTAAAACCTACAAGTGCTGGATTTAAATCAACTATTGTATGATCAAACTTTTTTGCAATATCAAAAGCGATAGTTGAAGCTCCTAAAGAGGCGTAAGATAAGCCTCCACTAGCAACTACAACTTTTTTTGCTTCAATAATACCTTTACTTGTAGTTATTGTAAAAAAATTATTGTATGAAATATCCAAAACATTTGTAGAGAGAAACTTTTTTATATGAGTTGTTAAAAGATTAAACATATCTATAACATCTTGGCTAGAGTCGCAAAAATATGTACCTTTTACTATTTTTGGATTTATTTTTGGAAAGAGTTGATTTTTATTCAAAAATCTAAGCAAATCATCTTTTGAAAATCTTTTTAAAATATCTTTAGCAAAATCTCTATCTCCTAAATAGTTATTTTCACTTACAAACTCATTTGTGATATTGCACTTTGCTCCACCTGAAACTTTTATTTTTTGCCCTATTTTATCATTTGAATCTATTAAACAAATATTTTTAAATTTTTTCTTATCTAAATTTGAAGCAAACATCAAACCACTTGCACCTGCTCCAATTATTGCTATGTCGTAAATTTTATATCCTTTTTTATAGTAAAAATATTTTTACCATCTATATAATTATAAAGCAGATTATACCCGTTTGCTTTTAAAATATTAAATACAATATAAAGTCCCAAACCAAAAGATTCATTTGAAGTTTTTATAGAAAATGGCTCTAAATATTTTTGAAAATCGCCTTTTAATTTCTCACCATCATTTATAAATAAAATATCATCGCCAATAGTTTTTATCTCAAGAGATTTGCTATTTGAGTATTTTATTGCATTATCAATTAGATTTTTTATAGCAATACTAAAGAGCCTAAAGTTTACAAAAAGCTTTATATTTTCGTAAGAGTTTTTTACCAAACTATCTTCAAGCATCAAAATATCTTTTGCTTCATCTAATAAATCTTCTAAAAAATAGCTCTTTTTCTCTAAAATTTTATTTTGAGATATTAACTCTTCAATAGTTGCAAACTCATTTATTAAGGCCTCTAAACGATTGAAAACCATTTTTAGTTTTTCACTATTCTCTTCATTTTGTTCAAGTTGCAGAAGAATTTTTCCTTTTGTGATTGGAGTTTTAAGTTCATGCATAATATTTCGTATAAATACATTTCTTGACTCTTTTATATTTTTTAATTTTTTTGCACTATTTTTAAACTCTTTTGTCAAAATTGTTATCTCATCATTTTTGCCACTACTTTTTATCTCAAAATCAAACTTCTCATCTCCAAGATTTATAACCTTATCTTTTAAAATTTTAAGAGGTAAAAGCTGTTTTAATGTTCTTATATATAAAAAAGTTAAAACAAAAAATAGAATAAAAAAGACAAAAACAAGATAGTAACTATTTGAAAAACTACTACTTTCAATATCTTTTATTAAAAAACTAACTTTTGGTCTTTCAAAAAGCAGATAGTTTTTGCCATCTATTACAAATATTTTAAAAACCTCTTTTCCTCTATTTCTTAAAAATATAAGTTTTTTATTTTTATTTTTTAAAATAGGTTTTATATCTTTATCAAAATATAACTCATAGTTCATATCTTTTAAAAAACTTTTAAAATTTTCATCTATATTGTGTCTTTGTTTTTCAACTACTTTAAAAAGTGGTCTATATTTATCTATTAACTCTTTATCTTTAAGATAGTTCTCATTTGTAAGTAGAAATATAAATGAAAAAACAAGAAGTAAAATTGTAATAACATAGTTTAAAGTGCTTGAGAATATTATTGAATCTTTATTCATTGTATAAATTTATACCCCATTCCTCTAATAGTTTGAAGATATTTTGGCTCTTTTGGATTGCTTTCTATTTTATGTCTAATTCTATTTATTATAACTGCAAGTGAACCACTACTTTCATAATCACTATTTAAAACATCTGAGTTTTCAAAAATATCATCACGGCTTACTATAAAACCCTCTCTTTTTATAAACAGACTTAATATTTCAAACTCAGCAGCTGTTAATTTAATATACTCACCATCTTTTGTAATCTCTTTTTTCTCCTCATTTAAAAGAAATGTTTTTTTGATATTTGGTTCATCTATTTGTATTGATTTATTAAATCTTCGCAAAATTGTTCTAATACGAACCTCTAACTCTCTTGGATCATAAGGTTTTGGTAAATAGTCATCAGCTCCTAATTTTAAAGCCGTAACTTTATCTGTAATATCACTTCTTGCACTTGAAATTATAATTGGTATATCAAATTTATTAACAAGCTCTTTGCAAACATCTAATCCATCCATACCAGGAAGTGTTAAATCTAAAATTATCAAATCAAATTTTTCTAGTTTTAAACTAGAAAGAGCCAAAAATGGCTCTTCAAAATTTACTACTTGAATATTAAACTGCTTTAAATAGCTACTTAAAACATTTGCTAACTCTAAATCATCCTCTATCATTGCAATTTTGATCATAGTTTAATCTTCAAATCTTTGTTTCATTTTCTCTTTTCTTAAATCAAGCAAAGTTCTTAACTGCTCTTTTTGTTTTGAATCTAAAACTTTGTAAGCTTTTTCTATTATATTGGCATGTAACTCTTGATTTTTCTCTCTTTTATCTTTCATAATTTTAATAAATTTCTCTTTATCAAAACTATCTTTTGAAAAAGCATCACAAGGAAACTCTTGATTTTTTTTGCTATCTTTTATAATTTCATCAATCTTTGTTTTTTGATCTTTTGTTAAATTTAACTCATAAAAGATTCCCAAAATACCACTTTGTTGTTTTGACATTTTTTTACCATCTTTTTTATTTATTGGACAGTTTTGATTGTCTTTTCTAAAATCACAATTTGCTCCACCTTGTTGTGCATAAAGCCCACTTACCAAAATTGAAGCTAAAGCTAAACTTGATACAATTTTTCTCATTTTTAATCCTTTTTTTTAAGATAATGAAATTATTGTATAACAACTTTAATGAATCTTAAATTTTATATTAACGAAACCTTACAATAAACAAAAAATAATATCTGTTTTGATACAATCAAACGATTTAAAAAACAGTTAAATAAAGAGAAACAATGAATTTATCATATATTAAAATTTTTGAACCTTTTGATTGGCATATTGGTACAGGAGAGTATTTAGATGAGCAAAAAGATCTGGAAGAAATCGTGTGGTTTTAAAATAATGTTGATTAAAGTTGCTACTTTTAATCTATTTCAATTTTGTTCAAATAACTACTCTTTTTATACAAAAAAAGATAGATTTACAAAAAGCGATTGGGAAGAGAAAAAGTCTTGGATAAAAAAACAACTCCTAAAAATGGATTGCGATATTGTAGGTTTTCAAGAGGTTTTTTCGCAAGATGAGTTAAAAGAGTTGTGTTTGGAGCTTGGATTTAAAGAGTTTGTAGTAGTTCAAACTCCTAAACTAGAAGAGAAAAACCAAGTTTTCAAATCTACAACAGTAGCATTAGCTAGTAAATTTCCAATTAAAAATATAGAAAAAGTAGAGACAAAAGATAGTTTCTCTTTTTCAAGAGAGCCTATAAAAGCATCTATAAAACTTGATAATGATTTAGAAATTGTTGTTTATGTAGCTCATTTAAAATCAAATAGATTAAATGAGTTTGAGTATAGATTTACAAAAGATACGACTCTTGAAGAGAAAAAAAGCAAACTTGATATTGCTTTAAAAAACAACTACTCTCTCTCACTAAAACAACGCCTTAATGAGGCAAAAACTCTTCACTTTGATATTAAAAAACAAAAAAGTGCATCTATTTTGCTTTGTGATTTAAACGATAGAGAGCATTCAATAACTATTGATGCACTTACAAACAGAAGGTTTTATATAAAAGAGCTTTTAAAAGATGATTTAGTTTTGTTTGATAGCTATGATTTTGCACCAAAAAAAGTTTATAATCCTCATCCTGAGTTCAAAGGTTTTAAAAGAACACCAACAAGCTATTTTATAGGCAAAGGAAACACTCTTGATTTTATTTTTGTAAATAGATTTTTAAAAGATAAAATCAAAGATTTTAAAGTTTTTGATGAGCATTTACAAAAGAATCAAAATGGAAGTTTAACTACAAGTGACCATGCACAAGTGGTTTGTGAAATAGAAGTTTAAATATAGAAATTAAAAAATCAAGGGGATAAAAAATTGTCAATATTTCAAAAAACAGTTTTAAAAAGTATTAATCAAGATGAGAGTTTAATTGCTCTTCGTTGGGCTTCATTTCAAAAGTTTTTAGCAAAAGTTGAATATATAAAAACAGTAAAAGAGGAGAAGTATCAAGATGGTTTTTTGGTAGATATTTTTGAAAACTGCTTAGGATATACTCTTGATATGACAAATCCAAAATCTTTTAATCTTGAGAGAGAAAAGAAAAACGAAACAGATAGCAAAAAAGCAGATGGAGTTATCTATTTAAATAGTGAAATAATTGCTGTAATTGAGCTAAAAGATACAAAAACAAAAAACCTTGACCGTGTACAACAACAAGCTTTTTGGTATCTAACACAACACACAAAAGCTAAATATGTGATTATTTCAAACTTTGATGAGCTTAGATTTTATTTTGATAAAAGTACAGCTTATGAGAGTTTTTCTCTGTTTAATCTCTCTTATGATGAGTTTTGTAAGCTTCATTTGCTTTTGTCTTTTGAAAATATCAAAGATGAAACAGCTTTAAAAATAAAAGAGAAATCAAACAGCTTTGAGCAAGATATATCTAAAAAACTATATAAAGATTTTAGCCATTTTAGAACACTTCTTTTTGAAAATATTGTAAAAAATAATCCAACTATTGATAAACAAACACTTCTAAGACTCACTCAAAAACTATGCGACCGTATTATTTTTATACTATTTGCAGAAGATAGAGATTTACTTCGTTCAAATATGATAAAAGAGATTAGAGAGGAGTTTATAAATCAAAAATTTACAAACTACTCTTTATATGATATTTATAAATTCTACTTTGAAGCTATAAACAAAGGAAACGATAAACTACAAATTCCTCAATACAATGGTGGACTTTTTGCCACAGATTTGCTTCTTGATAGTTTGATTATAGATGATTTTATTTTAGATGAAAATGTACAGATACTTTCAAACTACGATTTTGCTAGTGAAATATCTGTAAATATTTTAGGACATATTTTTGAGCAAAGTTTAACAGACCTTGAAGAGCTTCAAGCAAATATTGATAATGTAAACTTTGATAAAACAAAATCAAAAAGAAAAAAAGATGGTGTATTTTATACACCTGAATATATCACAAGATATATAGTAGAAAACACTTTAGGAAAAATGTGTAGTGAGAGAAGAGAAGAGCTAAAAATTGTTGAGATAACACCTCCATCAAACCCAAAAAAACTAACAAAACAAGAGCAACAAACAAAAGAGAACCTGCAAGAGTATAAAAACTGGCTTCTAAATCTAAAAATCCTAGACCCAGCTTGTGGAAGTGGAGCATTTCTAAATCAAGCTTTGGAATACTTAATATCTGAACACAAAAATCTACAAAATGATTTGGCTTTGATGGGCGATTTGTTTACTTCATATATGGTAGAGGAAGAAATCCTTGAACACAATCTTTATGGAGTGGATATAAATGAAGATGCCGTAGAAATTGCAAAGCTAAGTTTGTGGCTACGAACTGCAAAAAGAGGAAGAGCTCTTACAAAACTAGCAGACAAGATAGTTTGTGCAAACTCACTTTTAAATATGCCATTTAGTGAAAATAGTTTTGATGTGGTTATTGGAAATCCACCTTATGTAAGAGTTCAAGGCTTAAAAAGTAACTATGAAAATGAATCAAAACTTTACGAAGAAAAATTTGTAAGTGCAACTGGAAATTATGATTTATATGCTCTATTTTTAGAAATGAGTTTTAAGATGCTAAATCAAAAAGGAAAACTTAGTTATATTTTGCCTCATAAATTTCTAATATCTGATTTTGGAAGTGGTATAAGAGGATTTTTGAGTGAAAACAAAGCAGTAGAAAGCTTACTTCACTTTGGTAGTGAAATGGTTTTTGAAGATGCTTCAACTTACACTTGCATAATAAATCTATCTCACAATAATAAAAAACTAGATTTTAAATCAATAAGCCCAAATGATATATTTAATCCTTTTCAATATGACTCTATAAGTTATGAAAATCTAAATAGTGATAAGTGGAACTTATCTTCAAATGATATTACAAAAGTTTTGGAAAAAATTGATAAACAACCTTTAAAAGTGAAAAATATATTCAAAGGCGTTTTTCAGGGAATTGTTAGTGGTGATAATAAAGCATTTTATTTATCTAATTGCTATGAAAAAGATAATTTTATTTTTGGTAAACACGAACTTATTGAAGAAGAAATTAAAATTGAAAAAGAACTTGCTAGAAAAATTCTTAATGGTAAAACAATCAAAAGATATGGAACGGATTATAATGATGAATATATTATTTATACATATAAAATTTTAAATAATAAAACTCAAATTATTGATGAAGAAATATTAAAATTAAATTATCCATATGCTTATAATTTATTTTTAAAGATTTATGATAGATTATCATCAAGAGGTTCAAAAAATATGAATTATCCAACTTGGTATTCATTATGGAATTTTAGAAATATAATTAATCAATCATCAAAAAAAATTTTAACACCAGATATATGTTTTAAACCTACTATGTGGTTTGATGAAAATGCTGAATATTTTTATAATGATACATCATATGCTTTAATTTTGAAAGATACAATAGAAGAGGATTATAAATTTTTTCTAACTATTCTAAATTCTTCTTTAATGTGGTTTTATTTATTAAATACAAGTGCTGAGTTAAGGGGAGGTTATTTCAGATTTAAGACTAAATTTATAGAACCTTTTTCTATTCCTAAGCTGAAAAATTTAGAACAACAAGAACCATTTATCCAAAAAGCAGATTTAATGCTTGAATTAAATAAAAAACTACAAGAGCTAAAACAAAACTTTATAAATGAATTAAATCTTGAAAAAGTTCCTACAAAGCTACAAAAATTTGAAGAGTTAGATTTTGATGATTTTGTAAAAGAGTATGCAAAAGCAAAAAAACTAAAATTTGCTGATAAATTAGAAGAGAGAAATTTCAAAAATGAGTGGCAAAGACTTTTTGAAAATGACAAAAAAGAAGTCCTAGAAATCCAAAATCAAATCAATATTACAGATAAAGAAATCGACCAAATGGTTTATAAACTTTATGATTTAACTCCTGATGAGATTAAAATTGTGGAGAATAATTAATTGAATATTCTCAATGTTGAAAAAGATGTAAAACAAATATATTATAAATATTTTTATCAAAATTGTGAAAATAGAACTTTTAAATCATTTGTATTCTATCCTATTGTTCTTGATAAGTTTTCTAAAAATCCAGAATTAATTGATTATTTAAATATTTTCAATCAATTAGAAAATACTTATGATAAAAAAGATTATATTATTGATGATATACACAAATTTAGATTTATGACAAAATTTGATGACAAATATTTTGAGGCATTGAATGTTTTTTTATTAATTTTAGAAGAATTTGAAAAAAAAGAGTTTTTCTTTAATGGTTATGATAAAGATAAAATAAATTTAAATTTAAATTTTTTAATAGATTATTACCAACAAAAAAAATATGATTTAAAATCTGAAGAAGAATTTAGCAAATATAATTTAATTGAAATCAATAAGTATAGAAAACTTCATTGGCAAGAAGCAAGAGTAATAGATGAAAAATATGAAATAACATTTGATATTAAATATATAACCAAAAAAGTATATTTGAAGATTTTTGATTTATTTAAAATAAATGATTTTAAATTGAGTTTTTATCCTGATTGTTTAAATATTAAAAACTATATTGATAATTCTATTATGATATTTGATGAAAGAGAATATGGTAAAAAATATAATATTAATGATATTAAAACAATAAAATTAAAAGAAAATGTTAAATTTGTTGATTACAAAGTTGAAAATAAACTTTATATAAAACTTTTTGAAAATGAATTGACATTTGAAGAAATACAAAAAAATCCTAATACCTTTGATGATTTAAATGTAATATATACAAAAGTAGTTCATATAATATTTTTAGTGCAAAATGAAACATTATACATAGAACATATAGATTTAGAATATATTTTTTATACATTAGATGAATATAATGAAAGATTTGATAATTTTGAGCAAAAGGGTAGTAGATATAAAAGACAAAAAATTTTTAAAATTGATAATGCAAAAATTAATTTAGTAGAAAATCTTTATGATTTAGTTTATAACTCTTTGGATAACAAAAATTTAGTTGATGAATATTTTGAAATGATAAATTAATGATTTTATAAAAAATAATTAAAATGAATTATATTGAAAAATTTTTAGCAAATGACACAAGAGGATTTGAAGCTAGAAAAGAGCTATTTTAAAAGCTTAAAATATAAAAATCAAATTTAATTACAAATTGCAATATTTCTTTATTTTTTTACTCTCTTTTGCTAAGATTTAAAAAATCTTTCAAGCAAGGAAATGAAATGCAAGATTTATCAAATTTAGTGGTTTACAATGATGGAGAACTAGAACTCAAAGTTTCGGTTGATAGTGAAACAATTTGGCTAACACAATTACAAATGTCTCAGTTATTTGATACAAGTACAGATAATGTTGGTTTGCACTTAAAAAATATATATTTAGAAAAAGAGCTAGATGAGAATTCAACTACCGAGTTTTTCTCGGTAGTTCGAAAAGAAGGAAATAGATTAGTAAAAAGAGAACTTAAGCATTATAATTTAGATGTAATTATTTGTGTTGGTTATAGAGTAAGCTCTTTAAGAGCTACAAAATTCAGACAATGGGCAACATCTGTGTTAAAAAACTATATTCAAAATGGATATGTTATAAATGGTGAAAAAATTACAAATGATAGATTTGTATCTTTAGAAAATGATGTAAATATTTTAAAATCTCAAATGAATAAAATTAATTCTAAAATAAAAGAAAATAGCTTGGAATTTAATCAAAACATCTTTTTTGATGTACAAATTTACGATGCTTAAAACTAATCTATAGTTTTTCTCAAAACCAAAAGTTTTAACTCTTCATTTGTAAGTGGTGACCAGTAAGAAGATTTTGGAAATTCAATAAAACTATTTGTATTTTGGTAACCTCTTCTAATATAGTAATCTCTTAACTCAACTCTATTTGATATTACTTCCATCACAAAGCTTGATTTTTGCCAAAGTTTTTTAGAGCTCTCTTCTGCAAAAGCTAAAAGCTTTTTTCCCACTCCAAAGCTTTGAAAATCTGGATGAACTGCAAAAAGCCCAATATGTATATCTTCATCTTCTAGCTTTGTTTGAATTGTTGCTACAATTTTTTCATCTAATAAAGCTATATATGTAACTATATTTTTATTTTTTAAAATCTCATTTAGCATATCTTCATTTACTCTAATTCCACTAAGCAAGTGAGCTTCACTTGTCCAAGAGTTTGGATTTTTTTCTCTATATGCTTTGTTTATTAGTTCTACAACTGCTTTTATATCATCTTTTTTTAATATTGAAAATTTTAAATTTTGCATACTTATTACACTTTATTTATTTGAGTTTCAATATCTTGAATGCATTCTAAAGCAATTTCTATATTATCTTTAACTTCTTTTTTTAAATTGTAAGAACTTAATTTACCTTGATTTTTTTCTAAATATTCATCAATTTTATTTAATAAATTTTTTAAAGTAGTTTTTTCAGATATTAATTTTGTTCCATAATTATATCTTTCTTTTATAATTCCACCAAAATAATGCATAGTAATACAATCTGTTTTGATAAGAGCATCAAATAAATTATGAATATTTAATTGAGATAATATTGGTTTATACTTATAATTAATAATTCTTATATCATTACCTTCCAATAAGTCTAAAAGTTTACTTTTATTCTTTTCTTTAATACATTGAATAATTAATTTTGCATCATTTTCTAATTTTAATTTCTTTTTTTCTTCTAAAAAATCATCAATATATTTTTGTAATTTTTTAAAAAATTCTTTATCTCGATATTTTAAATTTGCATCAAGAGCATCAAATTCTTTTTCTATAAAATATACATCTTCAAAATTAAATATTTTCTCATCAAATAATAATGTAAAATTAGTTTTAACTAATTCAAAAAGTTCATCTTTTTTAATATCAAATAAATCTTTTTGTTGGAAATCTAATAACATTGAAGCAACAAATTTAAATTGTTTATACTCTTTATAATTATTCTTATAAAATTCTTTATATACATCTTCTAATAATTCTTTGAACTCTTTATCTTCTAAATTATAGAAATTTGACAATTTTTTCCAAGATGGGGTGGTTTTATCAAAATAATATTTACTATTTCTTAAAGCTAAATCAATTTCTTCTTTTTGAATATTTGAATTTAATAAAATTTCTTTCCATAAATCAAAACTGATAATCACATCAAACCTATCACTAAGTTTATATTTATTTAAAAACAATTTGAATTTTGTTTTTTCAGCGTCTTCTTTTGTTTTTTCTTCAAAAAATAAATAATAATATTCTTCACTAAGCTTTTGTAAATCTAAAATATCGTTATTTCCTTGTCTAATTTCAAATGAAAATAAGAAGAACCAATATAAAATATCTTTTATCAATTCTTCTTTTGATTGATGATTTACTAACACTTCATCATAAAATCTTTCAAAATCAAGCAAAGTCTGTCTTAAAGCTCTTAGATTATTTGATTGTGATTTTTCAAAAAGTTCTAATATATTTGATTTTTGTTTTTCTAAAATATTTTCTTTTACTCTATTTTCTTTTTTTAATTCACCTAAAAAACTATCATAAGCAGAATTAGCATCTGAAATAAATTCAAAAGTTTTTCCAATCAATTTTTCTTTTATTTGACTGTATTTTTCTGTTTTTTCAAGCTCTTCTTCATTTGCAATAAGTATAACTTTATAAGATTGATGTTCAACAAAAAAGTTTATATATCCTAATAAATTTATAATATTTATAGAACATCTTTCTAAATCATCAAATATTAAAATATAATCTCTTGTATTTAATAAATCTTCAGGCTTAAAATTAGGTATTTGAATATTTACATTTCCATCAGCTTTTCCATCAGCATCCCAATCTATTTTCAATGTAGCTTTTAAAAGCTGTTTTGCAATTTTTCCAGCAAAAATTGTCTTTTTATTATAAAGTCTAGGATATATAGCTTCTAAAAATTTTGTTTCAATTTCATCATAAGAAGTAACACCATATAAACTTACATAAATATATTTTTGTTTATTTTTATTTAATTCATTTTTATATTCATTTATAAAATGTGTTTTACCACTTCCCCATTTTCCTTTTAGAAAAACTGCATATTGAGGATTAGGTAATCCAATATAATAATTTAAAAATTCTTTTATATGTTTATTTTGCATTTTGATTATTCTCTTTCGCAAACTCAATAGCATTTGAAACAGCCTTTTTAGCTTGTAGAGAGTTTTTCCAGCAACTACTTCCTAAAATATCTGAAACTATATCTGTTATCTCTTCTATACTACTATTTGAAAGTTTTTCTAAAGAGTCAATTCCTATTTGTTCAAATCTTTTTATTACAGTTTCACCTACAAACTTTACTTTTAAAAGTTCTTCTTTTTCTTCTTTTGAAAATGCCATATTTTATCCTTAGTTAAACTATTTTAAATCAGAAACCAACATTCCATAAATAAAACTATCTGTCCACTCGCCTTTACTATAAAAATCTTTTATAAAATGAGCTTCTCTTCTCATTCCTATTTTTTCACAAAGTTTAGCTGATACTAAATTTCTTGCATCCATATTTGCTTGTATTCTATGAATATTTTTGTTTATAAAAAGATATTCTATAACAGCTTTTAAAGCTTCCGTTGCATAACCTTTATTGCCATACTTAGGATTAAAGCAATAACCTATTTCAACACAATCTTTCATCTGTCTATTCCAAATATTTATCTCACCAATTACTACATCATCTAATATACAAGCTAAATTTATAGCAAAATCTTTTTCAAGACTTTGTTTTGATAATTTTTCTTTAAACTCTTCATTTTTATTTTTTTCATTCCATGAATTATGTAGTAAATATTTACATGTTTCTTCATCTTTATAAATATCAAAAACATCATTTAAATCACTATCTTGAAGAGTTCTTATCTTTAATCTTTGTGTTTTTATTTGCATTTTTATTTTTCAACTCTTTTTTTCAACTCTTCATTCATAGCTTCAAAATTCTTTTTTGTATCTAAAATCATTTTTTTAAAAAATGGAATTAAAACTCCACTAAAATTTTCACCATGAATAAAAGTGGATGTACCATCAAAATTATCTTTTACTATAAAATAGTGCTCTCCATCAAATATTTTTGGAATAAATAATTTACCTAACCATCTAAGTTCACTATTTTCTTTATACTTTAAAATCTTTGGTTTAAAAACCATTGTTGAACCATTTGCATTTACAACGATTTTTATAATTTCATTCTCTTTTAAATTGCCAGTAACTTCATAAATAGCTGGATTCCAGTTCTTATACTCTTCAAAATTTATAAATTCTTTCCAAACATTTTCTATATTTGATTCTATTAATATTTTTGTTTCTATACTATTTTTAAACATAATGTTCCCCTAAAAATCTATTTTCTTAAATACTGTAAAGTCGCACTTATAATATCGTCATCATCTTTGCTTCTTGATTTTATTGTCTCTTTTATACCATCTTTTACAAATGTAACATTCATCTCATAAGAGCTTATTTGTTCAACTCCTTTTGACATAGCCAAAATTTTTATCAAAATCAGATCCATAAACTGTTTTGTAGGAGTATCAAGTTTTCCAAATCTATCTTCCATCTCCTCTTCAATAGCATAAAGGCTAGATGTATCATTTACACGGCTTAATCTTCTATAAAGTTCAAGTCTAATTCTATCTTCAACTATATAATCACTACTAATAAATGCACTAATAGCAAGTTTAATATCAACACTCTTCTTCTCATCTTTTTGCTCACCACTTAAAACTGCCAAAGTATCTTCAAGCATTTTAAGATACAGACCATAACCAATTTGCTTTATATGTCCACTTTGCTCAGCACCTATAATATTTCCACCGCCTCTTATTTCTAAATCTTGATGAGCAAGTGCTGTTCCACTTCCTAAATATGAGTTAGACTCTAATGCAACTAATCTTTTTATAGCTTCAGGTGTTATTTTGCTCTTATCTTCAACTACATAGTAACAATACCCCTCTTTGTTGCTTCGTCCAACTCTTCCTCTTAGTTGGTGTAAATCTGCAATTCCAAATCTATCTGCTCCATCAATTATTATTGAGTTTGCATTTGGCAAGTGAATTCCACTTTCAACTATTGAAGTTGCAAGTAAAATATCAAACTCTTTGTTTTCAAAAGCTTCAATTATTTTTTCAGCATCTACTGATTTTATTTGAGAGTGGATAATATCTACTTTGATATTTGGAATAAGCTTTTCTAAATCTTTTTTCTTAGCTTCAATAGAGGCTATGTTATTGTGAACATAAAATAGCTGTCCACCTCTTCTTTTCTCTCTTAAAACTATCTCTTTTATTAAACCATCACTATACTCTTTTACAAAAGTTCGCACTCCTAATCTCTCACTTGGAGGTGTTAAAAGAGTACTCATTCCTTTTAGTTTTGATAAGGCTAGATTTAGAGTTCTTGGAATTGGTGTTGCACTCATAGAAAAAATATGAACATCTTCTCTAAGACCTTTTAGTTTCTCTTTTTGTTTAACTCCAAATTTATGCTCCTCATCAATTATCACAAGTGCAAGATTAGAAGTTTTTATATCAAGTAAAGAGTGTGTTCCTATTACAAATTTAACACTTCCATCTTCAAGACCTTTTTTAATACTGCTTTTCTCTTTTGCACTACTTTTTCCATCTAGTTTATAAACATCTATTCCAAACTCTTTAAATCTTTTTGAAATTGAGTGGTAGTGTTGAGATGCTAAAAGTGTTGTAGGACATACAAATATAGCTTGGTAACCACTATTTATAACTGCAAGTAGTGCATTCATAGCAACTTCTGTTTTTCCAAAACCAACATCACCACTTAAAAGCCTATCCATAACTTTACCACTACTAATATCAGCAAAAATCTCATTTATACTTCTAGTTTGATCTTTTGTATAAGAAAATCCAGCTTTACTTTGAAACTCACTAATCAAAAACTCATCTATATCTATTTTAATACCATTTACAAGCTCTCTTGCAGCTGCTAGTTTTATAATATCATTTGCAATTTCAAATAATCTATCTTTTACTTTCTCTTTTAGTTTTGCAAAACTTCCCTTCCCAAGTTTATCAACAATTGCATAACTCTCGCCATCTGCAACATATCTATCAATAGTATCTAAATTTTCAACAGGTATTAAAAGTCTATCTTCTCCTTGATAGTTTATTACTACAAAATCTCTTTTAGCCCCCATAATAGTAACTGGTTCAATTCCTTTGTAAACTCCAATTCCATGTTTTTCATGAACTACAAAATCATTTAAAACCAACTCATCAATTACAAATTTAACCCGTTTTTTTCGCTTCTTTTTAATCTCTTTGTTTAATGAGATTATTACCTCATCACTACTTAAAAGATTTATTATCTCATGGCTAAAAATATATTTTATATCTTTATCATCTAAGCTTAAATCAACAGCTTTTACTCTAGCTTCACTACTTGAAATTAGTGTGATTTTTTTATCTTTGTGAAAAGTTATAAACTCTTTTATATTTGATGGGCTTATCTCTTTGTATCTATCATCTTCAATAATTTTTGGAAGTGTTAGAAACTTATCTTTGTTTAATCTTTTCTCTTCAAAAATATATGCTTCATCAAGTTCACTTAGTGCATTTAAAGTTATAAAGCTACTCATATTTTGTGGTAAATAAGTTGCCATATCATCTAAATACCAAAATCCTAAAGAGTGAATATCTTTTATAAACGCATCACTAGAAATTGTCTCTATTTTTTCATTTAAATTTTCATAAGTAGCTGAGTTTAGAGCCAAAAATGCAGGTTTTATAGTAAAACTCTCAATCTCATCTTTAAAAGATTTTTGATCTTCTATATCAAATTTTCTAATACTCTCAACCTCATCATCAAACAAACTTACACGATATCCAAACTCACTTCCTAAAGAAGCTATATCAAAAATATCCCCTCTTAAAGATACCTCTCCTTCACTTGTTACAATATCTACAAAGTAGTATCCCCAGTTGTAAAGTTTCTCTTTTAACTCTTGTAAATCTAGTTTATCTGCAAAGTTGATTGTAAAGCTATCAAAACACTCTTTTTTTGGAAGAGGAAAACTAATAGTTCTTATTGGAGAGATTAAGATTTTATTCTCTTTTTTGTACTCATAAAAACTACTTAAAGTTTTTGTTATATCTTGAAGCTCCTCTTTAAAAGAGAGTAAATCATCTTTAAAATTTGCTCTAAAATCTGGAAGTGTAAAAGGAGAAAAACCTAAAAATGAGATAATATCAGATGCTATTTTTGCCTCTTTATCATCATTTACAACTAAAAGTTCACACTCTTTTAATCTTTTTTGCTCTTTTAAATTTTTTAAATAGCTATAAATATTTTTCACTATTTTGCTTCACTTAATTCAAAATCATCTGTATTTTTGTCATATTTGTATGGAGGATATGGTGTTTCATTTAATAAAAAAACCAAAGAAGCATCTTCAAAACCACTTTTTTGTAAACCTTTTTTAAATACTTCCAAAATATAAGCTTTTGTAGCAAAAGTTGTAGTTGTTGAGTTTCCTGTATATACAAACTCCTCATTTTCTACTTTTATAAAACCCTCTTTTTTAACATGCTTCTCAAATTTCTCTCTATCTTGTAAACCTTTTATATCTAATAACACTAAAACATCTATTGTAATCATCATAAACCTTGCAAAAAAATTCCGAAATTTTAACATAATATAGATTTATGCTAAATTACTAATTTTTATTGTACAATTTAAGCCATCTTTACTTAAGGATTTTATATGAACTATGAACTTTTAAGCCGAGTTGCTATGCAAGATGCACAAAGATTAAAGAGTGAAAATGTAATCTTAATGAAAAAAAATCTGCTTTTAGAGCAAGAAAATAACAATTTAAAAGAGATGAATAATATTCTTGATAGAGAAAAAGATGCTTACAAACAAAGAGCTAGAGAGTTAAAAAAAGAGTTAAATGATTTAGCACTACAAAAAGATTTGCTTTTAAAAGAGAATAGTAAACTAGAAGATAAACTTGAAGAGCTAGTTGCTAAACTTGAACTTGAGAAACAAAAACCAAAAGATAATCAGCAAAATAGAAGAAAAATATATATAGATAAAGATGATGAGCCACAAGAGAGCAATTCAGATGCAAGAAGAGCTGCTAGATTAAAATCTGTTGAGTTCTACTCTTAATAACTAAAAATGTAACCAATTTGCAACCTAAATCATCTAATATTCCTACATTTTGTAGGAGAAAAAGATGGTTAATATTCAAAAAGAGATTGAAAATAAGTTCCCAAATATAAAAACAAAAAACAGTCTGCTAAAAAAATCTTTGCTTAAAGTAGCAAAAAAAATAGTTCATGAAGATAGAATAAATAAGTTCTTATCACAAAATTCACACCTAAAGGGTTTTGATTTTGTTGATGCTGTTTTAGACTATTTTGACTTTGATTATACAGTTTCAAGCAACGATTTACAAAATATTCCAACAACTGGAAAAGTTGTAATTATTGCAAATCACCCTTTAGGTGGTCTTGATGCTTTGTGTTTACTAAAACTTGTAGGAAGTGTTAGAAAAGATGTAAAGATTTTGGCAAACGATTTTTTAAGTAGTTTTGAGGCTTTAAATTCGCTTTTAATCCCAATTGATAACTTCAAAGATAAACAGACAAAAGAGAGCATAAAAAGAGTTTATGAATTTTTAAATAACAATGAAGCACTTATAATTTTTCCAGCTGGAGAAGTAAGTCGTGCTACACCTAAAGGAGTAGTTGATAAAACTTGGAGTAAAGGTTTTTTAAATTTTGCAAAAAATAGCAATGCACCAATTTTACCAATATATTTAGATGCAAAAAACTCTAAAACTTTTTATACAATCTCTTTGCTAAATAAGACTTTTTCAACTCTTTTATTATCAAATGAGATGTTTAACAAAAAATCAAAAAGTATAAATATAAAGATTGGTAAAATTATTCCAAATGAGAATATTATTCCAAAAGGTTTAAATAAAAAATTTATAGTAAATTTATATAAAAAACATCTTTATGCTTTAAATAAAGGCAAAAAATCATATTTTCAAACTCAAAATGCAATTGCTCATCCTGTAAGTAGAATTGATTTACTAAACGAACTAAAAAAATCTCAACTCCTTGGTCAAACAAATGATGGCAAAAGAATATATCTGTATGATTATGTTGAAGACTCTATTGTTTTAAAAGAGATTGGAAGATTAAGAGAGCTATCTTTTAGAAAAGTTGGTGAGGGTGTAAATAAAAAAAGAGATACTGATAAATATGATATTTACTATCAACACATTATTTTATATGATAAAAGTGAACTTGAGATTGTAGGAGCATATAGAATTGCAAATGCAAATTTGGTTTTTGAAAAATATGGCGTAAAAGGTTTTTACTCAAACTCTTTATTTAAATTTAATGATGATTTTATCTTTTATCTTCAAAATTCAATTGAACTTGGGCGTAGTTTTGTTCAACCAAAATATTGGGGAACTAGAGCTTTAGATTATCTTTGGTTTGGAATTGGTGCATATTTAAAAGCAAATCCAAATATAAAATATATGTTTGGACCTGTATCAATTCCAGCTTCTTTTCCCTCTATTGCAAAAGATTTAATGACTCTTTATTATAGCCACTACTACAGAAGCCAAAAAGAGTTAGTTCAAGCAAAAGATCCATACTTTTATACAAATCGTCTAAGCGATATAAAGGATTTTTTTGTTTTAGATGATAAAAAACAGGATTTTAAAGCTTTAAAATCTGCTTTAACAAATATGGGTGTTACAATTCCACCTTTATATAAACAATATAGTGAATTAACTATTGATGATGGTGTAAGATTTTTAGATTTTAGTGTTGATAAAGATTTTAATGATTGTATTGATGGATTTATTTTAGTTGAAATTGAAAAGATAAAAGAGCACATAAAGATGAGATATATAGTTTAGAAGTAGAAAATCTCTTTTCTACTTTTAAAACTATTTTTTACAATGTTCAGCGTAGTAGTTACCAAACTTTGTTTTAGTTCCATCTTTATGCTCGCCTGCACTATATTTTGTAACAACAGGATTACACTCATCAATCCATCTATTTATCTCATAAATCTTTACAGTTTTAAATCCCATTTGTTTAAAAGCTTGAGCTTCAATAGCTGCTCTTGATGCTGTGTTACAAACTACAACTAAATTCTGCTTTACAAAATTTTCATCATCGTCTAAAACAATATTTTCTAAAGCTTTTTCAGGTGCTTCTCTTCCAACTCTATAACTTCCTTTTATAGAAGCACCTGCCCACTCTTCCATCGTTCTTACATCAACAACTGCCCAATCTTTAGCTTTTAGAGCATCTTTTATCTCTTTAGTTGTTGCCATCATTCCTGATTTTTTTGCGTCACTTTTTAATTTTTTGCTTAGCTCATCATAGCTTACAAACTCAGCACTAAAAGCTGAAGTTAAAAGTATTGAAGCAAATGCCAAAATTTTTAATAGTTTCATAGTTTCTCCTTATTTGAAATATTAAGAAGTTTATAGAAACTTTAGTTAAATTATAATAAAAAGTTATATTAGATTAATTAATAATATTTATAAAAAATATTATTTATAATGCATCTGTTTATAACCTTCAAGCCTTTTTTTATAAGTTGAGTTCAAAATTGGATTTTGGCTATCTAAAAAATCAATAGCTAAGCACTCTTGATTTCCCCTTCCAATTCTTCCAAGATATTGAATTAATCTTCCATAAAAAGATATTGGAGTTGCAAAAATAATTGTATTTAGATGAGGAAAATCTATTCCTTCTCCAAAAAATGAGCTTGTTGCAAGTATAAGTGAACTTGTTTTTACTTTTTGCATATTTTGTACTTGCTCTTTTCTATTTTGACTTCCATGAACACTTACAAAATCAATTTTTTGCTCTTTTAAAATATTCTCTAAAAGATTTAAGTGTTCAATTCTATCACTAAGCAAAAGAGTTTTTCTATCTTTATGCTCTTTTATTACATCAACAATTTGTCTATTTCTATTCTCATTTGTTACAAGCTCTCCTATTATTGTTGAGTAGTTATCGCTACTACTTACAAAATCTGTTTTTATAACTTTTAATATATTTGTATGTGTTTTTGGTTTTTTATACTCATAAGATATATCTCCTAATTGTTGGTATAAAATTTGATCTAACTCATCTTTTCTTCTAGGAGTTGCACTAAGCCCTAAAATATAAGTTCCTTTGAAATTTTTTACTATCTGCTCAAATGTAAGTGCTGGAATATGGTGACACTCATCTACAATTACTTGAGTATAGTTTTTGATTAAAAGAGGTGAGTTATTTAAGCTTTGCATTGTTGCAACATCAATATTACCATTAAGCCTGTTTTGACCTTTTCCTAAATATCCAATATCACTCTTTTTATATCCAAAATAGTCAACAAATCTACTAATCCATTGATCAAGTAGCATATTTTTATTTACAATAATCAAAGTTTTTACAGCTCTTAACTCAAATATTTTTGCTCCTAAAAGAGTTTTACCAAAACCAGGAGGAGCAACGCAAATTGACTCTTGTGATTTTAAAATCTCTTTTATAGCATCCTCTTGCTCTGGTCTTAGAGTATATTTCACACTTTTTGTCTCAATTTTTTCAAAAACTCTCTCATCTTTTATTGAAAAATCTAATAAATTATCTTTAAAATATTCAAATAAACTAATCTTTACGCCTCTTGGAAGTGTTAAATAATCACTACTCTCTTCATACCCTTTTAGATATTTTGGAGTGTTATAAAGTGGTTTTCTAAGTTGTGTTAGAAGTTTTACTTGAGGATTTAAAAAAGTAGCAAATGATTTTAGCTTACTAATAAAACTCTTTGATAAGTTTTTAATTGGAATCTCTATTCCACTATTTAAAACTATTTCAAATTTATTTATTGGAAAATTTATATGCTTTAAATCTTTTTGAATATTTTTTGCACTTAAAACCTGTGCAAAACTATAAATTTGCTCTTTTGTTGCTTTTTTAACACTTGATAGATATGACCATTGATCTTCATATATTTTCTTTGTATTTATATCTAAAAAAACTGTTCTGTTTTTTCTTCTATGCTCTAATTGTAAAGGCAACTCTATAAAGTTTCCTAATTTTTCATTTGTACAAAACTCACTATTTGGATAGATTTTAGCACTTATATTTGCTTTTTTTTGCAAAAAATATAAGAAAGAAAAAGATATCTTTGAAGCAATTTTCTCTTTAAAAAATATCCATGCAAAAACAGAGTTATAAGAGCTTAAACTATAAGAGGCTTCTATATTTAACTCTTGTAAAGCTCTTTGAAGTTTAAAAACATCTTCACTATTTAACTCCAAAGCAACATAAGAGCACTCTTGATTTTTATTTATTAAATATGATGCTAAAAAAATATTTCCTCTTAAATGCTCTTCTAGCTCTTTGTTTGTAAGTGGCAAAAAATCTTCACCCATAAAAGTGGCAGTTACAGCACTAAATCCCTCTTTAGCTCCATCACGACTTCGCCATTTTTTAGCATATATATCAGCTCTTGCAACAAAAAGTTCTCTAAAAAGTGAAATTTTTTCATCTTTTGAAAACTCTTTTTTTATATTTTGATTTTTTAAACTCTCAAGTTGTGCAATTCGCTCTTCAATCTTTGATTTTTCTAAATATAGTTTTTCTAGCTCTTCTTCAAGGTTTTTCATAAGAAATTAGCTCCAAAAATCTCTCAACAACTAAAAATGAACCAAAAGCAAGATAGATTTTTTTATTATCAAACTCTAAACTCTTTATCTCTTTAATATCAAGTGATTTTAAACAACTTTCCAAAATCTCTTTTTTTAAAACTCTCTTATCTTCCAAAGGTACAATATATACCTCATCTATAATTGGTTTTAAAATTGTCAAAACCTCTTTGTAATCTTTATCGGCATAAGAGTTGTAAATCAAAGTTAATTTTTTATTTTTAAACTCTTCAAAAATCACTTTTGCAGCCAAAGGATTGTGTCCAACATCTATAAATATATTATCTTTTATCTTTTGACATCTTCCAAAAATTGGAGTTGAGTTGAAAATTTCAAGATTTATATCAATTTTTAGCTCTTTTAAACATTTTAAAACAAGTGCTAAATTTCTTTTTAAATATGATGCAAATGTAAAGTTATAATCTATATTAAAATCTTCAACTCTTAAAATCTCTATATCTTTATTAAACTCATCTTTTAACTCAAGCTTAACACTATTTGCAACATCATAAACACTAGCAAACTCTTGATAACCAATAATCATCTTTGTATCAACTGAACGCATCTTTGTTCTTGCAATTTTCTCTACACTATCTCCTAAAAAAGATGTATGATCAAGTCCAATTGTTGTAATAAGGCTAAGATCATTTTTTACAACATTTGTTGCATCAAACTCTCCACCAAGCCCAGCTTCTAAAATTAAATAGTCACAATCTTTACTAATATAAAATGCCAAAAGTGTTGTGTATTCGAAATATGTAAGTTTTTCTAAAAGCTCTTCATCTAAAATATTTTGCAAAAACTTATAAGCTATCTCTAAACTCTCATCATCTATATCAAAACCATTTAACCAGACTCTTTCATTAAATTTTTTTATATGAGGAGAGCTATAGTGTAGAGTTTTAAATCCAATTTTATACAGATAGTGAGCTAAAAATCTTCCAGTTGTACCTTTTCCATTTGTTCCTACAATATGAATAGTAAAAGGAAGATTTATATGATTTAATAAAATATCAGCAGATTTTTTTATGTAACTGTAATCAATTTTGTCATAATAAAGAGTTTTATGCTCTAAAAACCCTTTTAAGTCTAAAGTTTTTAAAGACATATTTTACTCAAAAGATGCAACTGCAACTCTTGATAAAATCTCAGTTACAGCCATATCACTTGCTTTACTAATTGCTTCAAATCTATGAGTATCATTTATCTCTCCACCTATATCAACAGCGAAATCATACTCTCCAGAAACTGTAAAACTTTTTGTTTTTGATTTCTCTTTATCAAAATACTTTACATTTATATTAACTTTTGCTTTGTAAAGTTTATTGTAACCATCTTTATCATATTGTAAAACCCCAAAGCTAACACTTCCAATGCTTAAATCCATTATTATTTCAGCTTCAAATTGATTATCTACAAGATTTGAATCTAATCTTTGAGATAATATTTTTGTTACAGCATCTTTAACTAAAACAGAGTTTCTAGGATCACTAGCTCTTATATCTGTTTTTACAAATATATTTTTACCTAGCTCCTCTTTTGCTAATTGTGCTGTTGGTCTATATCCACAAGAGCTTAGAATTAAAACTATTAAAATATAAAAAGAGATTTTTTTAAGCACATTAGCCCTTTATTACAATATTTACAAGTTTATTTGGTACAACAATCTCTTTAACAATTGTTGCATTTTCTAACCATTTTTTAGCAGCTACTTTTGCAAGTTCTAAAATCTCTTCATTTGTAGCATTTATAGCAACTTCTATCTCGCATCTTTTTTTACCATTTATTGTAACCGCTAAAACTATACTATCTTTTGAAAAAACCTCATCTTTTACTTCAATACTCTTATCAAAATTTGATAAAGCAAAAAATTTATTAGCTAATTCCCAAGCTGTATGAGGAATAATTGGCTCTAATATATTTGTCAAAATATAGTAACCTTCAGCCCAAATTGCTTCGTTTTCTTGAGATGATAAAGCATTCATAGCCTCCATACAAGATGCAATTAAAGTATTAAATGCATAAGTTTTTGTTAAAACCTCATTTGATTTAATTAAAGCTTCATAAACTTTTAATCTAGCCTCTTTCTCTTTATCATTTAAAGAGTTTTGATCTATTTTAAAAATATTTTCTACACCATTTTGTGTAACATTAATAGATCTTTCATAAAATCTTTTTATAAATTTATAAGCACCTTCAACAGCACTATCATTCCACTCTAACTCTTTTGTTGGAGGAGCTGCAAAAAGAATAAACAATCTTGCTGTATCTGCTCCATATTTTTCGATAATTAAATCAGGATCAACAACATTTCCTTTAGATTTACTCATTTTTGCACCATCTTTTAAAACCATACCTTGAGTAAGTAGATTTTTAAAAGGCTCATTTGAATCTGTATATCCTAAATCTTTTAGAACTTTTGTAAAGAATCTTGCATATAAAAGGTGTAAAATTGCATGTTCTATTCCACCAATATATTGATCAACATCCATCCAATAGTTGCTATCTTCTTTATTTATGGCCTCTGTTTGCCACTTTTTATAGTTAGTTGCATATCTTAAAAAATACCAAGAAGATTGGACAAATGTATCTAAAGTATCAGTTTCTCTAATTGCTTTTTCTCCACATTTTGGACAAGAGCAGTCTTTCCATGTTGGATGATTTGCCAAAGGATTTCCCTCTCCAGTTATCTCAACATCATCTGGAAGTGTTATTGGAAGATTCTCTATTTTTTCAGGAACTAATCCACATTTTGGACAGTGAACAAAAGGAATTGGAGCTCCCCAATATCTTTGTCTTGAAACTCCCCAATCTCTTAGTTTATAGTTTACTTTTTTGTTTCCTAAAGAGTTTTGTTCAAAGTGATAAATAATTGCTTGTTTTGCTTGAGTTGTAGTCAATCCACTAAAACTTTCACAATCAAGCAAGATTCCATCTTCAACAAATGCCTCTTTTAGTTTTTCATCACTATGTTTTCCATCTTTTGAAATAACTTGTTTTATTGGTAAATCATAATTTTTTGCAAACTCAAAATCTCTTTGATCATGTGCTGGAACACTCATAACAGCACCTTCACCATAAGAGCTTAAAACAAAATTTGCCATCCAAACTGGAACTTTTTGTCCAGTTAAAGGATGAATTACCTCTATTTCTAAATCAACACCCTCTTTTTCTAAAGTTGCTCTATCTTTTTCAGCAACTTTTTGAACTCTTTTAATAATGTTTAGTTTATTTTTTGGTAAAAGCTCTTGCTCAACCATATATTTTACAATCTCATGCTCAGGTGCAATTGCAACATAAGTTACACCATAAATAGTATCTGGTCTTGTTGTAAATACTTTAAAACTTGAAAACATCTTATCAAGTTTTGCTCTAGTCTCTTTTGTTAAATCAAATTTAAACTCTAAACCTTCACTTCTTCCAATCCAGTTCTCTTGCATTGTTAAAACTTGTGATGGCCATGAGTTCTCTAAAGTTTTTAAATCATCTAAAAGTTTTTGTGCATATTTTGTAATTGCAATATAATATCCTGGCATCTCTTTTTGAACAACTTCGTTATCACATCTCCAACAACATCCATCTTCAACCTGCTCATTTGCTAAAACTGTTTGACACTCATTACACCAATTTAAATGTGCACTTTTTTGATAAACAATACCAGCTTCATACATTTTTATAAAAATCTCTTGTTCAAATTTTGTATATAGCTCATCACTTGTTGCAAACTCTTGGTTTTTACTAAAAGATAGCCCTAAATTTCTAAGCTCTTCTCTCATATAATCAATATTTTCATAAGTCCATTTTTTTGGATGAAGTCTATTTTTAATTGCTGCATTTTCTGCTGGCATTCCAAAACTATCCCAACCTATTGGATGAAGAACATTAAAACCATTTTTTCTAAAGTGTCTTGCAAAGGCATCACCAATACAATAATTTCTAACATGTCCCATATGAATTCTTCCACTTGGATATGGGAACATACTTAATATATATTTTTTTGGTAATTCATAACCATCTTTTGGTTCAAAAGAGTTGTTTTCTTTCCAATACTCTTGCCATTTTTTTTCTAATTCTTTACTAGAATATTGCATTTTTAATAATCTTCCTTTTCACTACTTTTTGCACTCTCAATTAAAGATAGTGCAATTGATACAATATTTGCTATAACAGCTCCAATAGCTAAGGCTATTGCAAGTTGTATGTCACCACTAAACACAACTACTAAAAAAGCAGGTATTAAATGTAAATCTGCAACTAGTGAACTAGCTAAGAGTTCAGCTGCTAAAAGATTTTTTACACCAATTTTTATAATTGTAGATATTAAGTTTACGCTAGCAGCTATGAAAAGAGCTATAGTATTTGGCTCATAAATAAATCCAGCTGTTGTAGTAAGCGACATTAAAGATAGGAAAATATAGGTTACTTTGCCCCAGTCCATTTTAATCCTTTTATTATATTGATAATTTAAAATCAAATATAGTATCAAAAAAAGGATAAAAAACTAATTTTTATAATACAGCTTATTTTTAATTTCTTTTAGATATTATTAAAACAATTTTTTTTTAGGAAAATAAATGGATTTATCTGTACTAATTGGTTTAATAGGAGCTATAACTTCTATATCTGTTGGAGTTACTCTTGAGGGTGGAAATCCTGCTGGAGTTCTTCATATAGCATCTTTTATAATTGTTATTCCAACTGCTATGTTAGCTGCTGTTACAGCTACTGAAAGTTCTTTGGTAAAGGCTGCATTTAAGGAGTTTAAAATGATATTTAAAAAATCTCCTGTAAATTTTGAAGCTAGAATTGATGAGCTTGTTGAATATGCAATTACTGTAAAAAAACAGGGTGTTTTAGCATTAGAAAAAGATATTCAAAATATTGACCACGCATTCTTAAAAGAGGCTTTAAATATGGTTGTTGATGGTAGTAAAGAGGAGCAAATAGAGGAGCAACTAGAACCTGTTATTGAAGCTACTGAAGAGTATTATCACGGGGCTAGTCACTTTTGGCTTCATGCAGGTGAAACTTCACCTACAATTGGTCTTGTTGGGGCTGTTTTTGGTCTTATTCTTGCTCTTCAACAACTTGACAATCCACCAGCAATGGCAGCTGGAATTGCTGGAGCATTTACAGCAACTGTTATGGGAATTGCTGGATCTTATATTTTCTTAGGACCTTGGGGAGTTAAATTAAAAGCAAAAGGGCATTTAGTAATAAAAGAGCAATACTTGATTTTGGCAGCTTGTAAAGCAATAGCAAGGGGAGATGCACCAGGTGAGCTTAAATTGAAGCTTACAAAAATGGTAACTCCTATGCCTCTTTAAGGATATAAATGGCTAAGAAAAAAAAGGTAGAGTGTCCAGCTGGTGAAAAATGGGCCGTGCCTTATGCTGACTTTTTGAGTCTTTTACTTGCACTTTTTATTGCACTTTATGCACTGGCTTCTATAAATGTGGAGAAACAAAAAGCTTTAAAAGAGGAGTTTATAAAAATCTATAATTTCCCAACTGCAAATATTATAGAAGAAGAGACAAAAAAAGAGAAAGCTATGACTGATCAAGCTGATCCTGAAAATGTAGAGGGTAGAAAAGTTATTGTTCATACACTAGAGAATCAACAAGAAGCAGAACAAAATAGAAATAAAGGTGCAAATTTAATAGAGCTTCCAGATGGTTCTGTTTTAAGTGTTCCAGCTCATTTAGTTTTTGATAGTGGAAAAGCAGAAGCTAGTTCTATATTTGCAAAAGATTTCTTAGAAAATCTTGCAACTTTAATTCAAACAATGCCTGAAGATACAGAAGTAAATGTAAAGGGTTATGCTGAGGATAGTGAAGTTAGAAACTCTAAATACAAAGATGCTCTTGATTTATCAACTGCAAGAGCTAATAATGTAATTAGAGAGCTTGTTAAATATAAAGTTAATCCTAAAAAACTATTCTCAAGTGGTTATGGAAGCAATAAAGAGTCAACTTTAAAAGATAAAAGAGTTGTTGTATTTGAGCTTAGAACTACAGGTGAACCAATATCTGAAGAGGATATGGATTTAGAATCAATCTTTAAAAAGATGAATTAATTTTTAAATATGAAGCAAAATAAGAAAGATGATTTTTTAGAAATAGAGGATAAAAAATCATCTTGTTGTTTTTTAAAGAGTATTCTAACTTTATCGAATTTAGCTAGTTTTGGCTCTTTAGCTACTCTTCTTTTTTTAATCTTTTTTCAAATCTATACACTTTCAATTGGCTTTAGCAATTTTGCATATATATCTATAATTTTTAATATATTTTTTATAGTTATTGTTTTACAAAAGATTAAAGTTTTAAATTTTGAAATATTAACAAAGATTGTTAATCCTACATTGAAGTTTTTAATGTTTTTATATATTTTAAATGCTGTTTTATCACTATTTCTTGATGATATTTTATATAATTTTGTTATATCACCTTTAAATATATTTGGTGCATATTTTATATTTTTACTTCTAAAAAGAGACTCTATTTAATACCAAAAGCCTCTTTTATAGCCTCTCTTTTCTCTTTAATTGTTGAATTCTTTGGTGTTGTATCCACTTTTTTTTCAACAACTTCCTCTTTTTTTTCATCTTTTACATTGATATTTTTTTCTAAAAAGAAGAGATATACTACTGCACAAAGTGTGATTAGTAATATTAAAAAAACTACTACTAATCTTTTCATTTGTTAAACTCTTCCTTGTTCATACATAGCTCTTAACTTCTCTTTCTCTTTTCTTTTTTGCTCTTTAATAGCCTCTTTACTTCTATAGTTATCAATTTTAAATCCTAAGAATTTTAAAAATGGAGAAACAACAAAAATTGAAGAGTAAGTTCCAATTATAATTCCAACAAAAAGTGTAAATGAGAATGGATAGATAATCTCTCCACCAAATAGAAGCATTGTAGCCACAACAAAAAGTGTTGTTGAAGATGTAAGAATCGTTCTTGAAAGAGTTTGACTAACTGAGTTATTTATTAAAATATCTAAATCTTTCTCTTTACCATTTGTTAAATTCTCTCTTATTCTGTCATTTACAATAATCTTATCATTTATTGTATATCCAACAACTGTAAGAATTGCAGCTATCATATCAAGATTTACATCTATGCTAAATAGACTTATTAATCCTAAAGTTATAATAACATCATGAATAAGTCCAATAACAGTAGCAACTGCAAATCTCCACTCAAATCTAATAGCAATATAAATTAATAGTGTAATTAAAGCTAAAGATAGAGCCATAATACCTTTTTCTCTAAGCTCTGCTCCAACTTTTGCTCCAACCATATCAATTTTTCTAATCTCAAAATTTCCTGTTGGAACTAAAATTTTATTCATATCATCACTAATATCATTTGTAAGATCACTTGAACTTCCTGTAAATCTAATAATTACCTCGTTTTGTGCTCCAAACTCTGTCACACTCGAACTTGAATATCTTGTATCCTTTAAAACTTCTCTAATTTTATCAAGAGGTGCAGTTTGTTCATATTTAACTTGAACAGTAGTACCTCCTAAAAAATCAATTCCATAGTTTAAACCTTTTGTAAATAAAAGAACAAATGAAGCAACTATTAATATAGTTGATAATCCCAAAAATGAGATCTTTTTTGACATAAAATTATATGTTTTGTTGTTGTTAAAAATTTCCATTATGCCACTCCAAACCATTTTTTATTATTTTTATCTTTTGAAATCTTTGGTAAAAGTGTTTTATAAATACCATGAGTTCCGACAATTGATGTAAGCATTGAAGTTAATACTCCTATAGAAATAGTTACTGCAAAACCTTTTATTGCTCCACTTCCATAAGCATATAAAACTATTGCAACTAAAAGTGTTGTAACATTTGCATCAATAATAGCTCTTAGTGCATTTGAGTAACCATCTTCAATTGCTTTTTGAACACTTGCTCCTGCTCTCAAAGCCTCTCTTATTCTTTCATTTATAATAACATTTGAGTCAATTGCCATACCCATTGTTAAAATAATACCAGCCATTCCAGGAAGTGTTAATGTTGCTCCAAAAAGTGCAATTACAGCTAAAAGAATAAATATATTTGCAATTAAAGCAATATTTGCAATCATTCCAGCTCTTCTATAATATAGCACCATAAATAGAAAAATTAGAACTGTTCCAGATATTAAAGCAATCATAGATGCTTTTATACTATCAGCTCCAAGTGATGGTCCAACACTTCTTTTCTCTAGCATATTAATACTTGCAAGTAATGCTCCACTTCTTAGTGCAATAGCAACATTTCCAGCCTCTTGTACTGTAAATCCACCACTAATTTGTCCACTTCCACCACCAATTCTTTCGTTTATATTTGGCGCTGAGTAAACTTTTCCATCAAGTACAATTGCAAGTCTTTTTCCTACATTTTTTGCTGTAAAATCTGCAAAAATTCTAGCTCCACTTGAGTTTAGTGTAAAGTTAATAATTGGTTGATTTGATTGATTAAAAGCAACTTGAGCATCAACAATCTGGTTACCATCTAAAATTGGTATCTCTTTTACAAGATATTTTATATTTGGATTTTTTGTATCCTCTAAAATAATATCTCCATATAAAGATGCCTCTTTATTTGTCATTTTATAAACTTGATCTGCTCTATTTTCATCTATTGCCATAAGCTCAAGATTTGCTGGTTTTGAGATTAACTCTCTAGCATCTTTCTCTTGCTCTGCTGTTTTAATTCCTGGAAGTTGAACAATAATATCACTCTCACCTTGTCTTAAAACAGTTGGTTCACTAAGTCCAAATTGATCAAGTCTATTTCTAATAGTCTCAACAGCTTGTGCAACTGAGTAATCTTTTGTTTTAATTATCTCTTCTTGTGTTAGCTCTACTTTATACTCTAAATTATCTTTAGTAATTGATAGACCTTTTATCTCTTCAAGCATTTTATCCATTTTGGCAACATCATCTTTATCCAACAAAGAGAAAATAATATTGTCATTTACAACAGTTAATCCATCTATTAAAACCTCTTCATCATCTGTAAAGTGTTTTATAGCTGTTGCTATAGATCTCATTTTTGAAGTTACTGCTTCATGTGTATTTACACCTAAAAGCATATGAAGTCCACCTTGTAAATCAAGTCCTAGATTTACCTTTTTTCCAGACTCTGTTTGAAACAAAGATGGAAAAGAAAAAACAATTCCAAATATAAAAGCTACTAAAAAAATTGTTAGTTTAAAATTTAAAAATTTCAATATTTATCCTTAAAAGATTTTAAGATATGAAAACTCATATCTTAAAACTAAAATTATTCAGCTAAAAGTCTAGCTACGAACTCTTTTGCTAATTTCATCTCAGAGTTATCACTATTTTTTACAACAAAATATGTCTCTTCAACTTTTACAACCTCAACCATTAAGCCACCATTTGTTACAATCTTGTCACCTTTTTTAAGAGCCGCAATCATATCTTTATGAGCTTTAGCTTGTTTTTGTTGTGGTCTTATAATTAAGAAGTAGAATATTGCAAATAGTGCAACCAAAGGTAGTAATGATGTTAATAAATCACCTTGCATTTAATTTCCTTTTACGTAAGAGTCAGATATGTTTTTTTTAAAAACCCAATATTTTAGCAAAAAGATTATAATAGAGAGCTTGATTATTTCAACTCTTTTGAGTGCTTTTATCTATTTAGCACACTTTAATATTGAGCTTAAAATAGTTGATTCTATTATTGCTGTTTTAGGAGTTTTTTTACTTTTAAAAGCTTCAAGAGCTGTTATGTTTTTTTCTGGATTTTTCATAGGAATATTTTGGTTTTGGTGGTTTGCTATTAGTTTGCAATACTATGATTTAAGCTATTTAGCTCCTATTATAATTTTTGGATTAGCTATATCATATGGACTGTCATTTTTAGCTCTTGGAGTATTTAAGAATCTATATTTAAAAGCTATTTTAATATTTTTGTATCTATTTTTTGCACCTTTTGGATTTGATTGGTTAAAACTAAATTTAGTTTTTATAAACTCTTACTTCTCAAGCTCTTATTTGGCTTTTGCACTTATTTTAATTGCTTGTTTAATTGTTTTAGAGGCTAGATTAAAAAATTTAAGAGTAGTTGCGATTTTACCTTTGATTTTTGCACTAAATATTTTTGAAAAAGAGCATATTGTTGAAGATAATAATGTAAAGATATATTTAAGCCAATTTAATATAAGCCAAGATTTAAGATGGCAAAAAGAGAATTTTGCACAAATAAATAAAAAGATATTTGAAAAAATAGATTATGCAATAGAAAACAACTATGATGTAGTAGTTCTTCCTGAAACTATTTTTACTTTAGTTTTAAATGAAAACTATATTTTAATGGATAGATTACTAAATTTATCAAACAAAATTGATATTATTGCTGGATCTATTTATAAAGATGAATTTGGATATTTCAATGCTTCATATTTTTTTAGTAAAAACCAATTTGAAGTTGCAAAAAAAGTTGTGCTTGTTCCTTTTGGAGAGGAGATTCCATTGCCTAAATTTTTTGTTGATTTAATAAATGATTTGTTTTATGGAGGTGCTAGTGATTACTCAAAAGCCGATAAACCAACAGATTTTTTAATAAAAGATAGTCTATTTAGAAATGCTATTTGCTATGAAGGAACAAATAAAAAAATTTTTGAAAATCTAAATGGTGTTAAAAATATGATTATGATTTCAAATAACGCTTGGTTTACACCTTCACATGAGCCAACACTTCAAGCTTTACTTTTAAAGTATTATGCAAAAAAATATGGCCTTACAATTTATCATGTAGCAAATAGAAGCAAGAATATGGTTATAAAACCTAATTAAGGTACAAAATAGAACATTAAACCAAATTTAAAAATATCTTGCTTTGATGCTAAATCATTGTTCTGATACTTCAAGCTCAAAGATAGATCTTTTACAAGTTTTATAGTAGAAAATGCTTCAAATTTTTTATTCTCAAAACCTTTATCATATTTTGCATATCTATAATCAACTCCTAGTTTTATATCTTTGAAGTAGTTTGTAACAGCTCCAACTCTAGCTCCTATTGAGTAGTCTTGATTGTCTGAAAGAAAATATGCATTAGTATCTAAAAGTGTATATAAAAATCCATACTCTTCTCCAAAAGTAGCACCAAAACTAGGATTTATTTTAAAAGAGTCTTTATCATCTATAAACTTCTCATATCCTGTATCTATAGTCCAAGTAAGTGGTTTAAAGATTTTATCTCTAGGAGAGAATGACTCTATTTTTAAAAGTGTTATCTTATCAACTTTTATATCTTCATCTTTTTTCTTTTGTAAACTAAACTCAAAAAAATCTATATAAGCACCTTGCAAGTAACCATCTTCTAAATCATAAATATTATGATAGGCTGGTTTAATTGTAAAATTAACACTATCATTTGTATCATAGTATAAAGAAGCTCTTGCAGAACCGTGAGATTGTAGAGGATTTGTTGGAGTTTGCACATCAAAAAAAGATGGTTTATTGTATTGGCTTCTTTGTTTTAAAATATTTAAATAGTTTTTTACATACTCATCTTTTTTTGTACCCTTTTCACTTCTTAAATATTGTGTATAGGCTATTTTAAAATCAAGATATGATATTTTGTCATCAGTAGATAAATTATCATTTAGTGGTAGATTTTTGTTTATATAATCATCTATAAAATCTTTGTTTTCTATCTTTTCATTTAAAATATATTTCATCTTTTTAAGATTTGAGTATCTATAGTTTGAACCACTTATTAAACCATTCTTTTCAACTAGTTTAATAGTATCAAGAGGTATTGCTTTAAAAGTAAAATTATCTGTTAACTCTAAAGATGGTCTTGCAATTTCTAAAAGCCACAAAAGAGCGTAAGAGCAGTTCTCTTTAAAGAAGAAATAGTCTGCATATGAGTCTTTTAACTCCCATGCATGAAGAACCAAAGCATCTATCTCTTCTTGATTAAAATTTAAATCATACTCCCAAACATCTCTTTGCTCAATATTATTATATGTTTTTAACTTCTCATAATATGGCAAAATAGAGTATTGTCCTTCATATCCACCAAAAACACCTTTAAAAGCAAAAACTAAACCATTTTTCTCATCTGTTTTTGCTGCATAGTTTAAAGCATTTGATAAAAGAGGGGCATCTTTTTTGCTTGATAGTTGTAAAAAAGTGTGTCCATACATAGATGCAGGAGAGTTTATATGAGAGCTTGGGAATACCAAAGTAATATGTTTAGCATCTAACTCTTTTTTATACTCATTTAACTCTTTACACTCATAATATTTTATTTGTTCTTTTAAATTTGGTATATTTTTTTCCAACCAAGATACTCTTAGTGGGAATCTACATAAAACATCTTTTTCGCCATTTTTTAGTGCATTTATAGTTTCAAATAACTCCTCTTTTAAATCATATTTTCCGTTTTTTGATATAAAAAAGTTAGTTGAATCTATTTCGCTACTACTTCCTTTGTAGTGAAGAAGTTTTTTAAAGTAGTTATCTTCAAAAACTCTATTTTCTAAAATATACTCTTGAATTTGATCTGATGATTGTAGTGATAAAGTAAAAAAGCAACAAAATATAAAAATATTTGTTGCTTTTTTTAAAAAATTAGATAAGTTTTGCAATATTGTCAATAACTTCCGCAGAACTTACATTTTCATTTGCATAAATAGAAGTGAAATTTGCTTGTAATTTAGAAGCAAAAGTTGCTCTATCTTCAATGTTCATTAAAGTTGCAACAGTGTTTAAAGTCTCACCATTTCCAACTGAAATATCCATTGCTAATTCATCCATATTTTCATTAATAAATCTGTGTAATTTATCATTTGATACAAATGATGCTGGTTGTTTACAATTTAATGTACCACTTGTAATACCAAATGTTTGGTTTCCAGAAGTTCCATTTGTTGTTGCTGCAAGAACTTGCATAATTGTTGTACTTTGGTCTTTAATAACTATTGTACCAAGTCCACACCCTGTATTTGGATGGTTTGCATATAATGAACTTGCCATTAAAACTGAAGCTGCCGCTAAAACTACTTTTTTCATATTTTCTCCTTTTTTAAAGTTCTAAATCATATTAGAATTATTCTTTATTAATTCTTATAAATTTTATTTTATATCTTAAATATTTTAAATTTATAAAATCAAAATTTAATTTACAATACTCACTGTATAAAAGTATATGGTAACTAATTAATTAACTAGCACTTTTAATAAAAGTGCTAGTTATATTTATTGAATATCTTTTCAATTATCTCATCTTTACTCATATTATTTTCTATTTGTAAATTCAAAGCAAAGTCTAAAATCTCTTTAAACTCTTTTGACTCTTTAAAACCCAAAGATATTAAATCTTTTCCTTTTAGAGATATTTTTAGAGGTTTATCAAAAATATCTAGTTTTTTAGATAGTTTCTCTATTTTTTTAATATCTTTTTTCTCTAAACTCTTTTCTATTAAAATCAAATCCTGCAACTTTAAAACCAAAGATAGTTTTTTTAACTCTTTTTCATCTAGTTTTGTTTTATGTTTACAAAGAGTTAAAATATTTTTAATTAGATTTTTATCATCTGTAATATTTTGTAAAAAATTTAAAATATCATCTTCTTTTTGATTTTTTAAAATAAGTGAGAAAAATAGATATATTTTTCTAAACTCATCAAAACTGTTTTTGTTTAAATATTTTGACAACTTATCAACAGCTTTATAAGAGGATTTAAAAGAGATAAAAAATATTTTAAACTCATCAAAAAGTTTCAAAGCAATACTTGGTTTTTTTGATTTTAGAAAAATCTTTTTAAACTCATCAAATACTCTTTGCTTTGGCAGATGCTCTAGCTCTTTATTTTCTACTATTTTTTTACAAAGTTTTTTTGTCTTCTTTGATATTTTAAAATTAAATCTTGAAGCAAAGCCAATAGCCCTATAAATTCTTAAGCAATCTTCTATAAAAGTTTTATCATCTATATGTTTTATCTCTCTTTTTTTTAAATCTTTTATTCCACCAAATGGATCTAAAAATCTATTTTCAAAGTAGTCATAACCAATTGAGTTAATAGTAAAATCTCTTCTTCTACTAGCTTTTTTGTAACTTAAATTTGAGTCTAAAAAGACTTTAAAATCTCTATGTTTAAAGCCACTTTTCACTTCAGTTCTAGGAAGTGAAAAATCAAAATCAAAGTCATTTATACTTAGTTTTAAAACTCCAAATGATTTTCCAACAAGTTTTGGCTCTTTATATTTTGAGATAACACTTTTTAAACTATCTATTGAGTCTATATTATAAACTTCAATATCATAATCTTTAATCTCTTTATTTAAAAAACTATCTCTCACACAGCCACCTACAAGAATAGGTTTGGCTTGTGCTGATTTTAAATCTTCAAAAATATTTTCTAATATTTTTGGTATTTTAATCTTTTTTATAGTGATGAACATCTTGTTGTGGATATGGAATCGTAATTCCCTCTTTATCAAATACCAATTTGATATTTTCTATTAAGAAAAATCTAACTTCCCAATAATCAGGTGTATTAACCCAAGCTCTAACAACAAAATTTACAGAACTATCTGCAAGTTCAGAAACAGCAACTGTAATGCCCTTGTCAACTAATATTTTCTCATGCGATGTAAGCAAATTTGTTATTAAATCTTTTGCCTTTTTAATATCATCATCATAAGATATACCAACAACTAAATCTACTCTTCTTGTATCAAAAGCATTTACATTTGTAATTGATCCACTTGTAATTGAACTATTTGGCACAACAATTCTTTGATTATCTCCTGTTACAAAAACTGAGTTAAAAATACCAACTTCACTAACACTTCCAGTTACTCCACCAGCAGTTACAAAATCTCCGACTCTAAATGGTTTAAATATTATAATCATAACACCAGAAGCAAAATTTCCTAAAGAGTCTTTTAAAGCTAAACCAACAGCCAAACCAGCGGCTCCAAGTATTGCTAAAAACGATGTTGTAGTAATTCCAAGTTTATTTAAAGCGGCAAGAATAACAGCTGTAATTAAAGAATAATAAGCAATATTTTCCAAAAATTTAACTAAAATCTCATCAATTCCATCAATTTTTCTTAACAACTTACCTAAAACTTTAACAACTCTATTTACAATCCACTTTCCAACAAAAAATATTAAAAGTGCTAAAAAAATAGACCATGAGTACTCTAAAGCAGTATCTAATATATTTTGAGGAATAAAAGATAAAAAATCTTTTTTTATAATCTCAACACCATTTTCTATACTTGACATCTCCATAAAAAACTCCTATTTTGTAAGTTCTAAAATTTTTGCAACAATTTCTTCTACTTTTACATCAACTTTTTCTAAAGTTTTTCGATTTACTAACTCAACTAAACCATCACTTAGTTTTTTTCCAATAATAACAGCATATGGGAAACCTAAAAGCTCAAAATCGCCCATTTTAAATCCAAATCTAGCATTTACTCTATCATCTAAAATAGTCTCAATTCCTAATTTTTTTAAGCTTTGATAAATATCTTCACCAACTTTTGCCTCATCTTCATTTTTTGAGTTTGAAACAATAATATCTACCATAAAAGGTGCTGTCTCTTTTGTCCAGATACATCCTTTTTCATCATGATTTTGTTCAATAACAGCAGCAACTAATCTTGAAACTCCAATTCCATAACATCCCATAATAAATGGTTTTGCTTTTCCATTCTCATCTAAAAAGTTTGCATTCATAGCTTTTGAATACTTTGTTCCAAGTTGGAAAATATGTCCCGCTTCAATTCCTTTTGTATATGAAAGTTTTCCACCACAACAAGAGCAAGTATCACCCTCTTGAACAGCTATTAAATCAGCATATTTTATATTTTCAATTGTAGTTAAATCAACATTTACCAAATGATAATTCTCTTCGTTTGCTCCACATACCATAGCTTTTGAATCTTTTAACTCACTATCAACAACAAAAATTGTATCTTTTGGTAAATCAACTAATCCACAATATCCAGCAACTAAACCACTCTCTTTTATCTCATCTTCAACAGCATCAATAAGCTCCAAAGCATCTATACTATTTTGTGCTTTTGTCTCTTCAAGCTCATCACTTCCTCGCACAAAAAAGACTACAATTTTAGTTCCTTCTTTAAAAATTGCTTTTTTTATAACTGCTTTTATAGTTTGCTCTTTTTTTACATTTAAAAAATTTGCAAGATCTTCAATTGTTGTACAGTTTGGAGTCTCTATTTTTTTTAATTCTCCAGCTTCAAAAACATATTTTTTTGCTTCTCTTTTAGCAGCTTCAATATTTGCAGCATAAGAGCAAGAGTCACAAACAACAATTGTATCCTCTCCACTATTTGCAAGAACATGAAACTCTTTACTTCCACTTCCTCCAATAGCTCCACTATCAGCCTCAACAACTCTAAAATCTAAACCTAATTTTGTATAGATTTTTTTATAAACCTCTTCCATAAGATTGAACTCTCTTACTAAATCCTCTTCGCTAGAGTGAAAAGAGTAACCATCTTTCATTAAAAACTCTCTACCTCTCATAAGTCCAAATCTAGGTCGTGCTTCATCTCTAAATTTTGTGTTGATTTGATACAGATGAAGTGGTAAATCTTTGTATGATGTAACTCTATTTTTTACCATATTTACAACAGACTCTTCATTTGTTGGGCTTAAAACAAAACTTCCACCTTTTCTATCTTTAAATCTCAACATCTCACTTCCCATAGTAAGGTCTCTTCCTGACTCTTCCCAAAGTGTTAAAGGTGTTACAAATCCAAACTGAACCTCTAAAGCTCCTGCTTCATCCATCTCCTCTTTTACAATTTTCTTAATCTTTTCTAAAACAATTTTTCCTAATGGCATAAAATCATAAATTCCAGAACCATTTTGAGATATAAAACCACCTTTGATTAAATATTGGTGAGATGGCAGTGTTGCATCACTTGGAGTCTCTTTTGTTGTTGGTATAAAAAGTTTGCTAAATTTCATCTAATTTTTTCCTATAATTTATATATTTTTATTTAAGTGTTCGCATTTTAAATCTATATCTTGCACATTTTGAGAAAACATATTTTGAACTGAACTTACAACTAAATCACAATGTTTTGTTTTTGATATAGTTTTAAGTTGTTTTGCTGGATTGTGTAGATATTCAGTTATAACAGTTTGACAAAGTTTTCTAATATTATCTTCATAATCTTTTGGTACATAACCTTTTTTTATAGCATTTTGAAGTTTTTTATCAATTATTTTTTCACCTTTTAGATACAAATCTTTAATTAGTGGCCCTAAATCTAAACTCTTTAGCCAATCAAAAAACTCTAAAGTTGATTGACCAACGATCGTATAAGCCTCTTTTGCTTGAGCTGATCTTTGTGTCATATTTGAGTTTACAATCTCTTGTAAATCATCAACACTGAAAATTTCTAAATCAAACATTGAGATATCCTCATCAATATCTCTTGGAACGGCAATATCAAACCAATATCTATTTACGCTTGAGCTTGGAGTGTTATCTTGAGTAATTATTGGATAAGGAGCACTTGTTGCTGTTATCATAACAGGCATAATCTCAAGAAGTTCCTCAAGTTTAGAGTAAGGCTCTACTTCTATATTCTCTTCAAAAGTTGAAGCTAGATTTTTAGCTTTTTTAATATCTCTGCTAACTATTGTAACGCTAAATCCTGAAGCTAAAAGATGTTTTACAGCCAATTCACTCATAGTTCCAGCACCAATTACAAGTGCTTTTACACCTTTTGTATCTCCAACTAGCTCTTTTGCTTTTGCAACAGCAGTTGAAGCAACAGATACAGAACCTGTTCCTAAACTTGTAGCAGTTCGCACCTGAGCAGCACACTTAAAAGCATAGTGCATAACTCTTGAAATACCTTGATCACAGTAATTTCTAACTTGTGAAAATCTAAAAGCATCTTTTAACTGTCCTACAATTTGAGTCTCACCAATTACCAGTGAATCAAGTGCTGATGCAACAGAAAACAGATGGTGAACTGCAACATCATTATCGTAAATATCAGCTCTATCGTATAAAAATTCATAATTTAATTTTGAATAATCTGCTAAGTTTTCAACTATATTTTTACTACTTTGTTTTACATTTGAACTTTTTGCAATAATCTCAACTCTATTGCAAGTTGATAAAAGTACCAACTCTTTTGTAGATTCAAAATCCAAAAGTTTTTTTATAAATCTATCTTTCTCTTCATCACTATTAAATGCTAGTTTCTCTCTTTGTTTAATATCCAAATTTTTATGTGAAAAACTAATTACTAAATAACTCATATTAAAAATCTCTTTCTATCATAGCTTTCATAATACTTATTAACTCTTCGCTATTTTTTTCATCTTTTATAGATGAAATAGCTAGAAGCCCTGTCTGTTTTGCCTCTTTTATTGCATCATTTAAAGCATTTGTATTTTGCATTTGAGTTTTTATCCAATTTAACTCATCTTCATTTAAAGATTTTTTATATAAAGATTTTAAATACTCTTTATCTTCAACTCTTTCATATAAATATAGATAAGGAATTGTTACTTTACCTTCAACAAAATCAAGCATTGCTGGTTTTCCAAGTGTTTGACTATCAGAAGTTATATCTAAAATATCATCAATCATTTGAAAAGCAAGTCCAAGATTTTTACCATATAATGCATATTTTTCACTATCAAGACCAGCTATTATTGCTGCACTTCTAGCACTTGCTTCTATTAAAGAGGCTGTTTTTTTATAGATCATTGTTAAGTATTTATCGTATGAGTTATTAAATGATTGCGTTAAATCAACATCCATCATCTCTCCAATACTTAGTTCAGTTACTGCATTTGAAACATAATATGCAACTTTTTTGTCCATTTGTGATAGTTCTGTAAAAGCTCTTGAGTATAAAATATCTCCAAACATAATTGAAGTTTTATTATCATACAAAGCATTAATAGATGGTTTTCCTCTTCTTGTATCTGCTTCATCTATTACATCATCATGCAAAAGTGATGCTGCATGAATCATCTCTACAACTGCACAAAGCTTTATAGTTTCACTATTAACCCCAGCAATTTTAAGTATAAGTTTACTTCTTAACATCTTTCCAGTTGCTAATTTTTCTAATAAATCCAAAGCCTTTGGATAAGAGCAAACTTCTAAAAATACTTTTATCTGATTTTTTACTTCTTCTAAAACTTCCATTTAACTATCCAATCTACTAATAATATCTCCAGAAACTTCCATATAAAGCCCTTTTTTAGCAGAGTTAACTTCTGAGAGATTATCTAATTTAAACTCGTTTATATATGAGTTTATATCAAAATCTTCATCTTTATCTTTGCTTACAATCAACTCTAAAATAGCAAGTTTTTCAAAAACTTTATCTATCTCATCTTCAACTAAATCTCTGTGAGTCTGCTCTAAAATATCAAAAAATTTTGATTTTGGGCTACCAAAAAATATATCATCTTCATCTTCAGTAAACCAATCTTTAAATTTACTCATTATTTGTTTTCCAATCGCACTCTAACACTTTTTGCGTGAGCTGTTAAACCTTCTGTATCTGCTAGAAGCGCACAAGGTTCACCTAAATCATTTATAGCTTTTCTTGAAAAACTAATAATTGAGCTTTTTTTAAGAAAATTCTCAACATTTAAAGGACTATAAAATCTAGCTGTTCCACCTGTTGGTAGAGTGTGATTTGGACCTGCTATATAATCTCCAATTGGTTCAGGAGTATTTTCACCTAAGAAAATTGCTCCAGCGTGTTTTATAAAAGGAAGTAGTTCAAATGGATTATTTGTCATAACTTCTAAGTGCTCAGGTGCTATCTTATTCATAAGTTCAACTGCTTCTTCCATATTTGAAGCAACAATTATAACACCTCGTTCATCTATTGATTTTTTAGCAATCTCATATCTGCTTAAATTTGCTAAAAAATTATCAACCTCTTTGCTTGTATTTTTTGCTAAATCTTCACAAGTAGTTATCAAAATTGAACTAGCCATCTCATCGTGTTCTGCTTGAGATAGTAAATCTATTGCTATATAATTTGCTTTTGCATCACCATCTGCTAAAATCCCTATTTCACTAGGTCCTGCAATCATATCAATATTAACTTCACCAAAAACAAGCTTTTTAGCAGTTGCTACAAAGATATTTCCAGGTCCTGTTATAACATCTACTTTAGGAATTGTTTGTGTTCCATAAGCCATAGCTGCAATTGCACTTGCTCCTCCAACTTTATAAACTTTTGAAACATTACAAAGGTGACAAGCTGCAAGAAGTAGTTCGTTTACCTCATTGTTTGGAGTTGGTGTACAAACAACTATCTCTTTAACACCAGCAACCAGTGCTGGAATTGCATTCATTAATAAAGAGCTTGGATATGCAGCTTTCCCTCCTGGTATATAAAGCCCAGCTTTGTCAACAGCAGTTACTTTTTGTCCTAAAATTGTCCCATTTTCTTCAAAATCTATCCATGATTTTGGAAGCTGTTTTTCGTGATATGATTTGATTCTTTCATATGCTGTGTGAAGTGATTTTTTTAAACTCTCATCTAAATTATCATAAGCTTTTTTCATATCTTTTTGAGAGATTAAAAGTTCATCATCACTTTTAACGCTCCATTTATCAAATTTTTCAATATGTCTTTTTAAAGCCTCATTGCCATCTTCAATAATCTCATCAATAATATTTGAAACTATTTTTGAAACACCTTTTATATCACTTTTTGCTCTTTGTAAAATATTTTCAAACTCAATATTAAAGTTTGAATCTTTTGTATTAATTATTTTCATTTTATCTGTCCTAAAATATCTATTACTATATCTTTTAAATCTCTATTTTCAACATCAATTACAATATCAGCAACTCTTTGGTACTCTACAACCCTTGCATTATAAAGCTTTAAAGCCTCTTTTTTATCTTGTAGAAGTGGTCGTTTTTTTAACTTGTTTTTTGCATTAGGAGCTTTTTTTATTCTTTTTAAAATTCCATCAAATGATGACTTAAGATATATTACAGTTCCTATATTTTTAAGATTTTCTTGCTTATAAAATCCACCACCAGTTGAAATAATAGTGTTATCAACACTATTTTCAAGCCACAAAGCAGTCTTTTTTTCTAAGTTTCTAAAAAAAGCTTCACCATCATTTGCAAAAATCTTTTTAATAGCTCTATTCTCCATACTCTCTATTAAATCATCTGTATCAATTGCGTACATTGAAGACTCTTTAACTAAGGCTCTTGCAACTGTGCCTTTTCCAACACCCATAAATCCAATTAGTATAATATTATTCTTTTTCATAGTCGAAGATTATATCTAAATATTGGTAAATTTATATCTATAACGCTCTATCATTGTCTCATTTCCAATTAAACCACCTTGATGAATATATAAAAAAATATATTCATCTTTTTGTTTACAATTTTTCACATAATTTTCAAAAACAATCCAACCTAAACTATCATAAAGCAGATCAAACTCAATATTTGTCTGTTTTAAAAGCTCTAAATGTTTTAAATAAAACTCTTTATAAAGCTTTCCAAAATGGTATTTTTTATCTTTTTTTAAAATTGTTGGATGATTTTTATCTTCCAAAGCAAAAAACTGTTTTGTTAAATAATCATCATCTGCTACACATGAATTTGTAAGAACTTCAAATGGCAAATAGTGTTGCAAATATAAAGCTGTTGTTCCAGTACCACTTGGTAAAAATATTTTCAGTTTTTTATCTTCTATATTTTGCTCTTTTGCCCAAATTTTTATCTCATTTGCTAAAATCTCTATTCCATATTTTGCCTCTTTTAAGGCTCCACCTTCTGCTATAAAAAGCTCATTTTCTTGAAAACTTGTAGGAACTTCACCAATAATTAAATTCATACCATTTTCTAAAGCTTTTTTATAATTTCCACTTGGATTTGTTTTTAAAAAATCTGGAATATGCGATACATAATAATCAAATTGTAGATTTTTTAATTTGCATAAAACAGATAATGAGTACATAGCATTTGATTGATTTGAGCCATGAGAAATAATTTTTTTTATACCTTTTAAATCACTATTTAAAAAGTAGTAAAATTTTCTAGCCTTATTTCCACTAAAATCACAATCAAGCTTGTCATCTCTTTTTACAAAATATTTTTGATTATTTAAAATAATTTCATCTATTGGTGAGTTTATATAGTTCATAAAAGTAATTCTATCATCAATTAACAAAAAATTTTGTACAATACAAGAAAAATGAAAAAGGCTATTTATGAACTTAATGGAGTATATTGATAAAGGTGGAGCAATTGTTTATATATTAATTTTTTTAAATATTATTGGTTTTACAATAATTATTTGGAAATTTATAACTCTTCCTCAAGTAAATAAAATTATCTCAAAAATCGCTCAAAATCTTGATTTAAATGGTTCAATTTCTGCACAAATTGAGTATGAGATTAAAAAGTTAGAATCTGGACTTACAATTATAAAAAATATTGCTATTGTAGCTCCACTTCTTGGACTTTTGGGAACTGTAATTGGAATTTACACATCTTTTGAAGATATTACACAAAAAGGTTTAGGAGATCCTACAATTTTTTCAGGTGGAATTGCCATTGCACTAATTACTACAATTGCTGGAATTATTGTTTCAATTCCTCATCAAATTGCATATAATCACTTCATATCTTTAGTTGATAAAATCGAAATAAAAGCAAAAAAAGAGCTAATAAAAGAGTTTAAATGAAAAGAAGAGAGCCTTTAGGACTTGACTTAACTCCTATTATTGATGTTGTTTTTATTCTTTTAATCTTCTTTTTGGTTACAAGTGTTTTTAAAAAAGAGGAACTAGCACTCATGCTTGATTTGCCAAAAGCCAATGCAAAAGAGCTAGCGGTAAAAAAAGAGCAAATTTTCATAGAGCTTAGTGTTGATAAACTTGCTATTAAAGGTATTGAAGTATCTTTTGAATCTTTAGAGGATAATTTAAAAGCTATTGAGAATAAAAATGATGCAGTAATTGTGCGAATTGATAAAAAAGTACCTTATGAAAGAGTTGTAAAAGTTTTAGATTTGCTTCAAAAATATAGTTTGAATAATTTGGCTTTGGTTACGAATGAGGAGAAGAAATGACAAAAACAGTAGAAATAGAGAAAACTTTTCAACCATTTGTAAAATGGGTAGGTGGAAAAAGAGGATTGCTATCTCAAATTATTCCACTATTGCCTGAAAAATTTAATAACTATTTTGAACCTTTTGTTGGTGGTGGGGCTTTGTTTTTTGAATTATACTCAAAAGGGCTGTTGAAGAATAAAGAGATTTTTTTGTTTGATATAAACTCAGAACTGATAAATGCTTATAATGTAGTAAAAAAATATCCAACAAAACTGATAAATGAACTTGAAACTCTTAAACAAAATCACTCTAAAGAGTTTTATTATGAGATTAGAGCTTGGGATAGAGAAAATGATTTTTTACAAAGAAGTGATATACAAAGGGCTTCAAGATTTATATATTTAAACAAAACTTGTTTTAATGGACTTTATAGAGTAAATAAAAACAATCAAAATAATGTTCCAATGGGAAGTTATAAAAACCCAAATATTTGTGATTATAGTGTTATTCTGAGTGCAAGTCAGGCTTTGCAAAATGTAAATATTTTAAATGTTAGTTATAAAGAAGTTTTAAAATATGCGTCAAAAGATGATTTAGTATATTTTGATCCACCATATTATCCCCTTACACAAACAGCTAGTTTTACATCTTATAGTGAGTTTGAATTTTTAGAAAAAGAGCAAATTGAACTTTTTGAAATTTTTAAAAATTTGAGTAAGATCGGATGTAATGTAATACAAAGTAACTCAGATACAAAATTTATAAAAGATTTGTATAAAGCTTTTGAGATAAAAGAGATTTTTGCAAATAGGTTTATAAATAGTAAAAGTAGTGAACGAGGAAAGATTAGTGAGGTTATTGTGAGGAAAATATTATGAGTTGTGATGGTTTAATGAATGGATACAATTTGATTGATAAGGTAAATAGTTTTATTCAATCAAATAATGGAAATTGGGAATTTAATAGAAAAGTTATTAGAGATGAACTTGTTGATTTATTTAAAAATGAAGCAGCAGGTAAAGGAACTGGTGATTTTGCAACAAAAACCATCTATTGTGTAGAAAATATTAATCAAGAGGTAATATATTTAAAAAGACCAGCAGTTTTAAATAATGGATTTGATTTTGAAATTCATACTAAATTAGCTCAATTTAATGGGAGAATTAAAAGCAGACCTAGGCATCGAGATATAGTTGATTTGTTATCTTCAATAAAACAAACTGATATTAATTTATTTAACAATGTGCAATTGGTTATTGATGAAATATATAATTGCAATGAAGTAAATATAAATTCTTTTAATTCAAGTATAAATAATATAGAAATAACAACTATATTAAAATTAATTAAGTGGTTATTTATTGAACAAGACATAACTTACTGGCATTTCTCAGGAAGAAATATGTTATATACTGGATTAAAGAATGTTTAATTTTGAAACTTTAAAAACAACCTTACAAGACTCAATTTTTACTTGGGATTATTTTACAGATTTTGAAAAAGTAAAAAGAAATGTAAAAAAAATAGAAAAAGAGTTAAATCTTCTAAACTATTTAATTGGTAAAGAAAATATTGAAGAAGAATTTTTATCATTGGTTGAAGAATATCCTAAGGTGAGAAAAATACTTCCTATTTTAATAGCAATTAGAGATGATAAGCTATCTTCAACTCCAATAATTACAAATATGGAAACTTTAATTCCTGAAAGTAAAAAATATATTTTTAATGATGAAATAAATGAAAATATAAAAAAAGAGCTACTTATATTTTTTAAAGAAACTGGATTAAGAGAATTTTTTGAAAGCAAAGCTGTTAAAAATTTAGTTGATTATTGCATTGGTGTTGAAGTTGGATTTGATACAAATGCAAGAAAAAATAGAACTGGCACTTTAATGGAAAATATAGTTGGAAAATATCTTGAAACATTTTGTATTAAAAATGAAAATTTTTTATTTATCGAACAAGCAACACAAAAAAGAATAAAAGAATTTTTAAATTATGAAATTGAAATAGATAAAAATAGTAGAAGATTTGATTTTGCTCTACTAGATAAAATAAAAAATAAACTTTATTTAATAGAAGTAAATTATTATAGCGGAGGTGGGTCTAAACTAAAAGCAACTGCTGGAGAATATAAAGAATTACATACTTTTTTAAAAGCTCAAAATATAACTTTTATTTGGATAACAGATGGTTTAGGATGGCAAACAGCAAAGAGCTCTTTAGAAGAAACATTTAATCATAATGATTATGTTATAAATATTGAAATGTTAAAAAATGGTATTTTGGAAGAAATTTGTAAATAAAAATATATATTTTGTATATTATTTTATTTACAAAATATAAAAAATGAGATATAATTATGCTAGAAAAAGATATAAAAATTGAATTGATAAAAAGAGATTTGAAGCCAAGTGATGTTTATAAATCACTTAATCTTGAAAGAGCACATTTTTATCAAGCTATAAGAAGTACAAATTTAACAAATAAAACTTTGTTAAAAATATTGGATTATTTGGAACTTGAAATATCTATTTCGCTAAAAAAGAAAGGATAGTTATGTCTGAATTTACTTTTAAAAAAATCTATTCATTACCAATTGATGAATTTGAAAATATAAGTTTTAAAGAAACAGAAAGTTTTGTTTTTCAAGGTAGTAAAAATTGGGATATGTATTTTAGTAAATCTTTAAATAATAACCAAACTGATTTATTTGAAAATGTAGTTTTATTAGATTTTCAAGATAAAAGAGAATTTGAAAATTATTTATCAAAAGTATCAAAAGATAATCTGATTGACTATTCTTTGGAACATTTTTTTGAAAAGAGTATAAATAAATATTTTGTTTTGGTAAACAAAAATGGCTAAAACAAAACTACTAAATCCAGAAGATTTTGAACAAGAGTGTACAACAGTTTGGAGTTTTAAAAGAAGAGGAAATTGGGCAACTCATAAATCAAAATATAGAGGAAACTGGGCTCCTGAAGTTGTAAGAAATTTGCTTTTAAGATATTCAAATGAAAATGATTATGTCCTTGATCCTATGATTGGTGGAGGAACAACAGCAATTGAATGTAAACTTCTAAATAGAAATTTATTAGCTCTTGACATAAATCCAAATGCAATAGAGATTACAAAAGAGGCTTTAAATTTTGATTGTGAATATAATCCTAAAATAAGAGTTGAACTAAATGATTCAAGAAAAATATCTATTTTAAAAGATGAAAGTATAGATTTTATTTTAAATCATCCACCTTATGCAGATATTATTAAGTATAGTGAAAAACAAATTGATGAAGATTTATCAAATATTCATGATTTAGAAAAATTTTGTGATGAATATGAAAAAGTTATTAAAGAACTTTATAGAGTTTTAAAACCAAATAAATATTGTGCAATTTTAATAGGAGATACAAGAAGAAATAAGATGTATCAACCTTTAGCTTTTATGGTAATGCAAAGATTTTTACAAAATGGATTTACCCTAAAAGAAGATATTATAAAACATCAACACAACTGTAAAGCTACTGGATTTTGGGTAAATAAAAGCAAAGAAGCAAACTTTTTATTGATTATGCATGAGCATCTATTTGTATTTCAAAAAATAATATAGAGGCTAAAAAGCCTCTATTATCTTAGGAGATTAAAAAAATCCTAAAGCTTTTGTATTAAATGAAGTTAAAATATTTTTTGTATGCCTATAGTTATTTAACATCATCATATGAGTCTCTCTTCCAATTCCAGATTTCTTATACCCACCAAAAGAGGCATGAGCTGGATAAACATGATAACAATTTACCCAAATTCTTCCAGCTTGAATAGCTCTTGATACTCTATGAATTTGGTGTGCATCTCTTGACCAAACTCCAGCACCCAACCCATAAATAGTATCATTTGCAATTTCAATAGCCTCTTTCTCATCTTTAAAAGTAGTTACAGATAAAACAGGTCCAAAAATCTCCTCTTGGAAAATTCTCATTTTATTGTGACCTTTATAAATCGTTGGCTCTATATAAAATCCATCTGGATTTATAGAAGAGTGATAAATATCTCCACCAACTAAACACTCAGCCCCATCCTCTTTTGCAATTTTTAGATATTTTGCAATTTTCTCTTTTTGGTTAAAAGAGTTTTGAGCTCCCATTGTATTTTCTGTATCAAGAGGATTTCCAAGTTTTATAGCTTTTACCCTCTCGATAACTCTTTTCATAAATGATTCATAAATTGACTCTTCAATTAAAGCTCTTGATGGACAAGTACAAACCTCTCCACTATTAAATGCAAATAGTACAAGCCCTTCAATTGCTTTATCAAAGAACTCATCATCAGCATCCATTATAGATTTAAAGAATACATTTGGAGATTTTCCACCAAGTTCTAGAGTTGATGGAATTATATTTTCAGTTGCATATCTCATAATCTCTTGACCTGTACTTGTCTCTCCTGTAAATGCAACTTTTTTAATATCTCTATGAGTTACAAGATGTTTACCTATTTTCCCACCTGCTCCATTTACAACATTTATAACACCTTTTGGTAAAACATCTTTGATTAAATCCAAAAATAGTAGTATTGAAAGTGGAGTTGAACTAGCTGGTTTTAAAACAACACAATTTCCAGCAGCAATTGCAGGTGCTAGTTTCCAAGCTGCCATTAGAAGTGGGAAATTCCAAGGAATAATTTGAGCAACAACTCCATAAGGCTCATAAATCTCTTGAGATATAGTGTTCTCATCCAAATCAGAAATTGTCCCAGATTCAGCTCTTATAACAGATGCAAAATACCTAAAATGGTCAATAAACAGAGGTAAATCTGCATTTAAAGTCTCTCTTACAGCTTTTCCATTATCAAGTGTTTCAGCAACTGCCAAAGTCTCTAAATTTGCCTCTACTATATCTGCAATTTTGTTTAATAAAGCACTTCTTTGAGTTACAGATGTATGCTTAAACTCTTCAAAACCTTTTTTTGCAGCCTCAACTGCTAAATCAACATCTTTTTCATTTGATCTTGGAATTTTTGTATAAATTTTAATTAATTTTTGTTACTAAAATACACAATATTCTATTTAAAATTTATCTTTAATCTTATCTATTAGATTTTTTACAGAGTTTACAGATTTAGCAAATTCATCTTTTTCTTTGTTTGTAAGTTCAAGCTCTACAATTTTCTCAACACCATTTTTACCTAAAACAACAGGAACTCCAGTAACCACATTTGAGTAACCATACTCACCATCTAATAATACAGCACAAGGATAGATTGTTTTTTTATCTTTTAAAATAGATTCCAGCATCAAAAATGTAGATTGAGCTGGTGCAAAATATGCTGAACCTGTTTTTAAAAGTTCAACTATTTGAAGTCCACCTTTTCTTGTTTTTTCAACAATATCTTCAATCTCATTTTCATCTAAAAGCTCATCTAAAGCTATATTATCAACTTTTGTATGTTTTATAAGTGGTACCATATCATCTCCATGTCCACCTAAAACCATAGCTTCAATATCTTTGTTTCCTAGTTTCTCTTTTATAAAATATGACATCCTAGAGCTATCTAAAATTCCAGCCATTCCTAAAACTCTCTGTTTTGGAAAGTTTGAAGTTTTTAAAGCTTGATATACCATTGCATCAAGAGGATTTGAAACAACTATTAAAATAGAGTTTGGATTGTATTTTGCAATATTTTTAACAATAGAGTTCATAATATTAGCATTTGTAAATAGAAGATCATCTCTACTCATATCAGGTTTTCTAGCAATTCCAGCAGTAATCACTACAATATCACAATCTTTGAAATCTTCATCCAAAGAGATAGCTTTTATTGTAGTTTTTATATTTTTATAACTTATTGCTTGAGAGATATCCAAAGCAATAGCTTTGGTAAAATCTTCTCTAATATCTTTTAATAAAATCTCATCACAAAGCTCTTGAAATGCTAATTTATAGGCAATTGATGAACCAACATTTCCAACACCAACAATCCCAACTCTTCTTTTATTCAAAATATATCCTAAAAAAATTAGTTTTTATTAAGTGCTAATAGATCACTAAATGCAACTTCAAGTCTAGCTATCATAGCCTCTTGACCAGCTCTTAACCATTTTCTTGGGTCATAGTAGTTTTTATTTGGTTTATCTTCACCTTCAGGATTTCCAATTTGTCCTTGTAAATACCCTTTGTATTTTGCTTCATAAGCTCTAACTCCATCCCAAAATGCCCACTGTGTATCTGTATCAATATTCATTTTAATAACACCATACGAAATAGCATCTCTAATATCTTGAAGCTCTGAACCGCTTCCTCCGTGGAATACAAAATCAACAGGTTTTGAAGCTGTTTTAAACTTATCTTCAATATATTTTTGTGAATTATCTAAAATTTTTGGACTTAATACAACATTTCCTGGCTTATAAACTCCATGAACATTTCCAAAACTTGCAGCAATTGTAAAGTTCTCTCCAACTTTACTTAAACTCTCATAAGCAAATGCAACTTCACTTGGTTGTGTATATAAAAGTGAGTTATCTACATTTGTATTGTCAACTCCATCCTCTTCTCCACCTGTAATTCCAAGCTCTATTTCAATCATCATATCAAGTGTATCCATTTTCTTAAAATACTCAACACAAATTTCAATATTCTCTTCTAAACTCTCTTCACTTAAATCTAACATATGAGATGTAAATAGTGGTCTTTTTGTTTTTGCAAAATGCTCAATTCCAGCATCAAGCAAGCCATCAATCCAAGGAAGAAGTTTTTTTGCTGCATGGTCTGTATGTAAAATAACTGGTATTCCATAAGCTTTTGCCATAGTGTGAACATGATTTGCACCACTAATAGCTCCTAAAATAGCCGCATCACTAGTTTTTAAACCTTTTCCAGCAAAAAAACCAGCTCCTCCATTTGAAAATTGAATAATAACTGGCGATTTAACTTTTGAAGCAACTTCTAAAACAGCATTAATAGAGTCTGTTCCTACAACATTAACAGCTGGAATTGCAAATCCCTCTTTCTTTGCATAAGCAAATAGTTTTTTAGCTTCACTTCCAGTTAATACTCCAGCATTTACAACATCTAATACACCCATTCTTCTCATCCTTATTTAATTACTATTTTTGCTTTTTTTCTAAGATCTGAAACTAACTGTTCAATATCTTTATTTAATTTTTCACTCTTCATTATTCTTTCAATATTATCTTTAACTTCATCGTAACTTAACTCTTTTGAAGGAGTTTTATCAATTAAAAAAATCACATGATAACCAAACTCTGTTTTTACAGGAGTTTTTGAATAAGTTCCTTTTTTAAGAGCTTTAATTGCATTTGAGAAATCAGGAACCATATCATTTGCTGAAAACTTACCTAAGTATCCCTCATTTTGCCCTGCACCATCTTTTGATTTAGCTTTAGCCAGCTCTTTAAATTTTGCCTCTTTATTTACAGCTTTATCAAGCTCTTTTACAACATCTTTAGCATCTTTTTCACTATCAACTAAAATATGTCTAGCTTCAAAATTTTCAGGAATAATGAATTTCTCTTTGTTTTTGTTATAAAACTCTTTTTTCTCTTTATCAGTAAATTTTATACTATCAACTTTCTGTTTTTGCCAAACTTGAAGAGCAACATCTTCTTTAATTCTATTCATAGCATCAATATATTCAGCATCTTTTTCAACACCACTATCTAAAGCATTTTTTGCAAGAAGTTTTCTATTAATTGCACCATCAATAATCTGTTTTTTCATCTCATCTGGAAGTTGATTAAAATCGACTCTTGGATCTTGTATTAAAAGATTTATATCTTGTTTTGTTATTTTATCCCCATTTACAGTTGCATAATAATCATTTGCTACTAAATTTGTAGCAAGAAAAAACAAAGATGCAGTAGTTAGCACTATTTTTTTCATTACATTCCTTTTATAGTTAATTTCAAATAAATGGTGCATTCTACTATATTTTCCTTTATTTTTATATTTTTAGTTTAAACTCTATTTAAAAAAACTTTTTTTTATGATATACTTCCGTAAAATTAAAATTAACTTAAGTTTAAGGATAGAAATGAGAATTTTGATTATTGAAGATGAAATAACATTAAATAGAACACTGCAAGAAGGATTAGTTGATTTTGGTTACCAAGTTGATAGCGCTGAAAACTACAAAGATGCTGAGTACTTTATTGATATTAGAAATTATGATTTAGTTTTAACAGACTGGATGCTACCTGATGGTGATGGTATTGAACTGTGTAAAATTGTTAAAAACAGAAGTTCAAGAACTGCTGTTGTAATTATCTCTGCAAGAGATGATAAAGAGAGTGAAATTGAAGCACTAAGATCAGGTGCTGATGATTTTATTAAAAAACCATTTGATTTTGATATTTTACTTGCTAGAATTGAAGCAAGATTAAGATTTGGTGGAACAAATATCATTGAAATTGATGATTTAATTATCAATCCTGATGAAGAAAAAATAGAATATGCTGGAGAAGAGATAGAGTTAAAAGGTAAACCTTTTGAAGTTTTAACTCACCTTGCACGTCATAGAGATCAAATTGTTTCAAAAGAGCAACTGCTTGATGCTATTTGGGAAGAGCCTGAGCTTGTAACTCCAAATGTTATTGAGGTTGCAATAAATCAAATTAGACAAAAAATGGATAAACCATTAAATATTTCAACTATTGAAACAATTAGAAGAAGAGGTTATAGATTTTGTTATCCAAACCAAGTTTCTGAGGAAAAATAGTATTTAAATTATGAAAATTAAGAGTATCTATAAACAGTTTTATACAAAACTAATTATAGCTACCTCTTTTTTTCTAATCATTCTCTCATTTATATTTTATGAATATGCAAAAAGCTCTTTTTATAGTAATATTGAAAAAAATCTTTTAAAACAAGCTAAACATATTGAAAAATCTTACATATCTTTTGATAAATTTAAAAATATCTTTAATGAAACACAAAAGATTGAAGTAGTTTTTTTAGAAAATAATCAAAAAGATATTAAATTTATAAAATTTTTCCAAGATGATAAAACATTTGCAAAATTAATTTTTCCTATGAATGATGATGCATTTTTACAAATCACAAAAGATATAACTCTTGAAAGAGATATTTTAAATTCAATTATTTTTAAAAACTTCTTCTCTTTGGCAATTCCTGGTTTTATTTTAATGCTCATTTACTCTTTGGTAGTTGCTAAATCTCTTTTAAAACCTATTGTTGAAATAAATAAAAAATTATCAAATATGGATGAAAACTCTTTATCACAAATTGATACAAAAAATCTTCCAACAGAGTTTACAACACTTGCAAACTCTATAAACTCTTTAACAAATCGTATAGGTACATACCTTAAATTTAAAAAAGAGTTATACATAGGAATTGCGCATGAACTTAAAACTCCTCTTGCTGTTATGAAACTTAAAAATGAGCTTATGCTTAAAAAACCAAGAGAAAAAAGTGAATATGAAGATGCTATAAAATTAACTATTAGTGAAATAAATAGCATGAATATTATGATTAGCTCAATTTTAGATATTGGAAGAACTGAAGGTGCTCAATTTGAACAGTCAAAAAATATTGAGCTTGTATCTTTTATAAATAAAAAAGTTGAAGATTATAAGATGTTAGCTTTAAAAAAAGAGATAAATATGAGATTTATTACAAATACCTCTAGCTTTGAGCTAAATATTCAAGAGACTCTTTTTATGCAGATACTTCAAAATTTTGTACAAAATGCTATCAAATTTACTCCAAATGGAAAAAATATTGAAGTATATTTCAAAAAAATAGATAATAAAATTATTTTAAGTGTAGTAGATGAAGGAGTTGGAATAGATGAAAAAATAGATGTTTTTGCACCATTTAAAAAAGTTGGAGATAAAAGTGGAGTTGGATTAGGTCTTTATCTTGCAAAAATAGCTGCTGATGCTTTAAATGCTGAAATATCTATAAAAAATAGAAGTGATGGGAAGAGTGGAGCTATTGCTAAATTTGAATTAAAACTTATAACAATTGAGGATTAGAAAAATCTAATCCTATTCATAAATAGCTTTATGCTCTATTTTTGTACACTTATTTTGTACAACTTTTAATCCATTTTCAACTGCTTTTTTAGCCGCTTCATTATTTGCAAGTCCTAATTGAAACCAAACAGATTTTATATTTTTTGAATCTTTTAATCTAATAGCTTCATCAACAATTTTTGCTATTGCATCTGGTTTTCTAAAAATATCAACCATATCAATATCAAATGGAATCTCTTCTAAACTTCGATAAACTTTTTCTCCTAAAATCTCATCCTCTTTTGGATATATAGGAACTATCTTAAAACCTTTGCTTTGTAAATATGAAGCAACTCTAAAAGATGCCTTTTCACTATCTGGAGAAAGACCTACAATCGCAATTGTTTTAGTGTTATCAAAAATCTCTTTTATCTCATCTTTATTTGAATTAACAGTTGGAAATTCGCACTCCATTTTCACTCCTTTTTTAAGATTAATCTATACTATCTAATTTTCTTTGAATATAACTTCTTACATCTTGTAAATTTATGCTATCAACAAAATCATCAAATTTACACCCACTTGCATTTACATGCCCACCACCATTTGCTAATTTTGAAGCAAGCATTGCTACATCAACTTTTCCATCAGCTCTAAAAGATGCATTTCCTTTTTTATTTATATCTATAAAAAAATCATAATCCCTATTTGCTCTTAAAAAACTATTTGCCGGAATAGATATTCCTCCCAAACAGTAAGTCATAATACCTTTATGCTCTTTATAAAAAACAGTTAAATCCTCTTTTATATTATCAAGAGATTTTACTAAATAGTTTGCACTTAAGTTATCTAAAGTATCATCAACACTCTCTTTTAAAAACTCTTTTTTTATTTTATGTATTTCATTATCAAAGATTATATGTCTATTTTCTAAATTTAGATATTCAACTGCTTTTTCAAGCAGATAAAATTTGTACTCTCTATCTAAAGAGCTAAAAAGTATAGAATTTATCTCTCTTGCTTTTGAGATTGAACTCATTAAAACTTTACCAAACTCAAAATTATCTCTTTGTTTTTCAAGCCAAATATCAACAGCATTTATAGTATCAACCAACTCTTTATAAGAAGATATAGCTTTATCAAAATTTTCAAACAAATAGTCATACACTATTTTTGTAGCACATCTTTTATCATCTAAATAGTACCAAGAGTATTTTTCTGAACTCTTTTTACCAGTTATATGGTGATCTAATAGCTGTAAAGTTATATCAAAACCACTATTTTTTAAACTATTTATCTCACTATCAAGCTCAAAGCTCTCATCTTGTGTTAAATTCAAATCACTTATTATAAAAAGTAATTTATCATCTTTATAATTTTTTATATCACTAATTGCCTGCTTTAATGCTTGTTTTACTTCCAAACCATAATTTGCATTATAAAAAGTAGCATTTTTAAAAAGTTTATTTGTTAAAAATTGACAACCATAACCATCTAAATCTGTATGTGAAATATGAAAAAGTCTCATAATATATCTTTCAAAGTAAGTTGAGATAAAAAATCATTTACTTTAAATTGTAAATTATTTAATAAAGGCCAAATAAAACACAATTTTGCTTTATTATTTGGACAAGATGTTATAGATTCAGAACACTCAAAAATAGCTGGATTTCTCTCTTCTGCTGATACAACTATCTCTAAAATTGTAAGCTCATCTATTGATTTATTAAGTGTAAAACCACCATTTACACCTCTGTGAGAAGTCACTAATCCATCTTTTGCTAAACTTTGCATAATTTTTGCCAAAAATGATTTTGAAATCTCTAACTCTTTTGATAAAAAATCAACATTTATAGGCTCTTCTTGTTTTGAGATATAAATTAGTGATAATAAAGCATATTCACTCTTTTTTGTTAATAACATTTTAAATCCATTTCAATTTTTGATTATATTGTACAAAAGATATTATTAAAAAGAGTGGATATAAAAAAAGGGAAGAGCAAAAACTCTTCCCTTTTTAAAAATTAAGCTAAAAAACTATTTTGCTCTAATTCCTAAGTTTTCAACTAATGCTGTAAATCTAGCATAATCTGTTCTTTTTAAGTATGCTAAAAGTTTTTTTCTTTTTCCAACCATTTTTAAAAGACCTAATCTTGAAGAGTGATCTTTCTTAAACACTTTTAAATGCTCAGTTAAGATTTTCACTTGCTCTGTTAATAGTGCAATTTGAACCTCAGCAGAACCTGTATCATTCTCTTTTCTTCCGTATTTTGCAATAATACTTGCTTTTACTTCCTGATCTAAAGCCATTTTGACCTCCTAATAGGTATATGTTAATTTAATCTATTTTTAAAATAGGGGCGAATTGTATAAAAAATTTGCTTTAATTTTACTTATCCACCTGTCTCATAAAATGCTCTACTTGAAATTTCATTATCACTTTTTGTTGACCATCTATTTTTTTCAGGTTTATTTTGTAAAACTTTTTTTAATATTTCACTTGCTTTTTCTATATCATTTGCTCTAACTGCATCTTTTATACTCATAGCATCTTCAAAATATAAGCAAGGTATTAAAAAGCCTTCAGCTGTTAATCTAATACGATTACAAGAGGCACAAAAATCATCTTTATGAGGCTCAATTATTCCAAACTCATATCCATCTTCTAATTTATAGTATTGAGCTGGAGAGCTTGTATCTCTTGCTACTTTTTCAATATTTTTATATTTTGTTTTTATAATCTCTAAAATCTCATCAGAGTTTAGACCCTTTGCGCTATTTTTTGCAAATGAGTTCTCCATAAACTCAATAAATCTAACAGTAAAACCCTCTTTTTTACAAAAATCTAAAATATCTAAAATATCAATATCATTAATACCTTTTAGTGGAACGCAATTTATTTTAACTTTAAGTCCAAGCTCTTTTGCTTTTGAAATTCCCTCTAAAACTCTTTGTAAAACATCTTTTTGAGCAATTTTTGAAGCTCTATCTTTATTTAAGCTATCCAAAGAGATATTAATTCTTTTTAGTCCAGCATCTTTTAATTTTTGTGCCATTTGAGAAAGTAGATAACCATTTGTTGTAAGAGCTAAATCTATATCTTTTTTATAATCACTAATCATTTTTATAAATTTATCTAAATCATCTCTTAAAAGTGGCTCTCCTCCAGTGATTCTTACCTTTTTTATTCCCTCATCAATACCTATTTTTATAAACTTAAACATATCTTCATATGATAATAAATTCTCTTTTGGAACCCAAGAGAATGGTTTTTCTGGCATACAATAGTGACATCTAAAGTTACATCTTTCAGTAACTGAAACTCTTAAATAATCGTGTTTTCTTCCAAATTTATCAATTAACATACAAAACCTTATTTTTTTTATTAAATATTCTATCTTCTTAAAATATAATACTCTTTGACTTTTATCAATACTTTTAATTTTAATTATTCAAAAACTTAAATAATTTAATTAATATTTTTACAAGCATAATATACAATCACTTAAACAAAACATTTGAGGGATTTTTATGACACTTTTTGAAAGCCTTGGAAATTTAAGCTTTTTTAAAAACTTAGATGAAAAAAATCTTGAACTTTTATCATCTTTCTCTTTTGTATCAAAATATAAAAAAGAGTCTATTCTTTTTTATGAAACTGATTTAAATAACAATATTATTTTTTTGGTTTCTGGAATGATAAAAGTTTATAAATATGATAAATTTGATAATGAAATTTTTCTATATCATATCTATGAAGACTCTTTAGTGAGTGAACTAAGCTCTATAAGTAACACTGAAATAAACTGTTTTTCTAATGCATCTTTTGTTGAGGATTCAATAGTACTATTTATTAATTTCAAAAAATTAAAAGAGCATTTTTTTGATAAAAATTTATTAGTAAATGAGTTAGTAGAAGCTCTTTTTAAAAAAAATCATAAACTTCAATGTTTAATAAATAGAGAGCTTGTATTTGATGCAACTGCAAAAGTTGCATTCATGATATCTAGCGATTTAAAAATGTTTAATAGCTTAAAAAGACAGGATGTGAGTTTTATGCTACACATTCAACCTGAAACTCTCTCTAGAGTTTTAAAGAAGTTATCAAGAGATGGAATTATTGAAATAGAGAATCAAAAAATAGAGATTAAAGATAAAATAGCATTAAATTCAATTTTTAAAGGGGTAGGAGAATGAAAAAAAATAGTATTAGCACAAAAATAAAGATTATTGGAATCTTATTTACACTTTTATTGCTAAGTATTGTTACTACCACAATATATTTAAATGATAAAAATCACAAAGATGCAACAATTATAAATATAGCTGGTAAACAAAGAATGCTTTCTCAAAATATTTCAAAAAATATCTTCTACTTAAATCAAAACAAAACTGCTTCAAAAGATGAACTAAACAGTAGTATTAAAGAGTTTATATACAATTTAAATAGCTTAAAAGGAGAGAATAGTCTAAAAAAAATTCCAACATTTCAAATAGAGAATCAACTACTTAAAGTTGAATTTTTATGGAATGATTTTTATAAAAATATAGAACAATTTAAATCTTTGTTGCAAAAAAATAAAGAAGATATAGAGCTAAAAAAGATTGTTGATTTAATATACTCAAAAAATATAAAATTATTAAACGAGATAGATGCTTTAGTATCTTTATATACAATTAATAGTGAAAAAAAAGTTAATCTTTTAAAAAATACTCAATATTTTTTTGCAATTTTAATTATCTTTCTAATACTTTATAGCTTTTTAGAATTAAAAAATATGGAAAAAAATGCATTAAAGTTTATTAAAGAGTCTAAAAAAGCGATGGAGCAAAATTTTGCAAATCCTTTAAAACCAATAGAGATTGAGGCTGAAAATGAGTTTGTTGATGCTAGCAATGTATTAAATAATTTTTTAAAAAAGATAAATAGTGCAATAATTGATTCAAACAGTGCATTAGAGCAATCTAAAAATGCCTCAGTTAAACTTGAAGAGTTAACAAATGAGTTTGATGAAATTATAAATGAGTTACAAAATAAAAGTGAGATATCTCTTCAACTAAACAGAAGTGAAGATATTGCTATAGAGACTCAAGAGCAACTTTTGCACTCTGCAAAAAGATTAGCCGAACTAAAAAATGAACTTGAAAAAATAGTATTATTTTGTGAAAAAAAGAGTTAAAACTTAACTCTTTTTTATAAATATCTCTTTAAATACTTAAATAATCTTGATTAACATCAAATCTACCTTACACCTTTTTCGTTAACATCTTATTGTTTATAAATTTATTTCAAAGGAGAAGAGATGTCGCTTTCACGAAGAGATTTTCTAAAAAGTTCAGCAGCCGCAAGTGCAGCAGCAGCTATTGGTATGAGTGTACCAACAGATTTAAAAGCACAAGCAAATGTTGCTGAGAGTGGTTGGCGTTGGGATAAAGCAGCCTGTAGATTTTGTGGAACAGGGTGTGGAATTATGCTTGCAACAAAAGAGGGAAAAATTGTTGCTGTTAAGGGAGATCCAGCAGCTCCAGTTAACAGAGGTCTTAACTGTATTAAAGGGTACTTTAATGCAAAAATTATGTATGGAGCTGATAGACTTAAAACTCCACTTTTAAGAGTAAATAAAAAAGGTGAATTTGATAAAAAAGGTAACTTTGCACCAGTTTCATGGGAAAGAGCTTTTGATGAGATGGAAAAACATATCAAAGCTGCTTTAAAAGAGAAAGGTCCTGAAGGAATTGGTGTATTTGGAAGTGGACAATACACAATTATGGAAGGTTATGCAGCACTTAAAATGATGAAAGCTGGATTTAGATCAAACGGAATTGATCCAAATGCAAGACACTGTATGGCAAGTGCGGTTGTTGGTTTTTATCAAACATTTGGTATTGATGAGCCAAGTGGTTGTTATGATGATATTGAACTAACAGACACAGTTGTTTGTTGGGGTTCAAATATGGCAGAGATGCACCCAATTTTATGGTCAAGAGTTACAGATAGAAAACTTAGTAATCCAGAGAAAGTTAAAGTGATAAATCTATCAACTTATAGACATAGAACTTCAGATATTGCTGATTTAGAGATTATCTTTACTCCAAATACAGATTTAGCTTTATGGAACTATATAGCAAGAGAGATTGTTTACAATCGTCCAGAAACTATTGATTGGGATTTTGTAAAAGAACATATTGTATTTGCAGCAAGTCCTGTTAATATTGGTTATGGAATGAGAAAATCTGATGAAAAATCAATCAAAGAAGGAAAATACTCTAAAGCTGAAATGGAAACTATAAGCAAAGAGATGGAGAAAATTGTATCTGAAACTGAGGCTCCTGCGCTTGCTCCTTATGGATATAAAGCTGGTGATAAAATGACTAATAAAGATAGTGGTCTTGCTCACTGGGAGATTAGTTTTGAAGAGTATAAAAAGTTTTTAGAACCTTATACTTTAGATTATGTTGCAAAAATTTCTAAAGGAGATCCTGATGAGGATATTGAGGAGTTTAAGAAAAAACTTCAACAACTTGCTGACTGGTATATTGAAAAAGATAGAAAAGTTGTAAGTTTTTGGACTATGGGAATGAATCAACACACAAGAGGAACTTGGGTAAATACACTTTCATATAATGTTCACTTTTTACTAAATAAACAGGCAAAACCAGGAAGTGGTGCATTTAGTTTAACTGGTCAACCAAGTGCTTGTGGAACAGCAAGAGAAGTTGGAACATTTACACATAGACTTCCAGCTGATATGATGAATGAAAATCCAAAACATAGAGAAATTACTGAAAAAGCATGGAATGTACCACTTGGAACTATAAATCCAAAGGGAACTCAAACTTTTATGAAGATTATGAGAGATTTAGAAGATGGAAATACTAAATTTGCTTGGGTAAATGTAAACAATCCATGGCAAAATACTGCAAGTGCAACTCACTGGGTAAAAGCAGCTAGAGAGATGGATAATTTCATTGTTACAAGCGAAGCATACCCTGGAATTAGTGCAAAAGTATCAGATTTAATTCTACCATCTGCAATGATTTTCGAAAAATGGGGTGGATATGGAAATGCTGAAAGAAGAACACAACTTTGGAGACAGCAAGTTCTTCCTGTTGGAGATGCTATGAGTGATACATGGCAGTGGGTTGAACTTTCAAAAAGATTTACAGTTAAAGATTTATGGGGTGAACAAGAAGTTCAAAGTTCAAAAGGTGAATTAAAACTTCCAAGTGTTATTGAAGCTGCAAAAGCTATGGGCTACAATGAAGATACAACTATGTATGAGATTTTATTTGCAAATGAAAAAGCCAAATCATACAAAGCTGATTTAAATGATGAAATTCAAGCTGGATATGACAATACTGAAGCATTTGGTGATAATAGAAATGTAATAGGTAGCGATGGAAAACCATGGAAAGGTTATGGTTTCTTTATACAAAAATATCTATTTGAAGAGTATGCAAATTTTGGAAGAGGACATGCTCACGATTTAGCTGATTTTGACACTTATCATAGAGTTAGAGGACTAAAATGGCCAGTTGTAGATGGGAAAGAGACATCTTGGAGATTTAATACAAAATATGATCCATATGCAAAAAAAGCAAATCCAAATAGTGATTTTGCCTTCTATGGAACATTAGCAAAAGAGTTAGCTCAAGGTGATTTACTAGGGGTTAAAGATCAAACTAAAAAATCTCTAAAAAATAAAGCAAAAATATTTGCAAGACCATATATGGATCCACCTGAAATTCCAAATGAAGAGTATCCAGTTTGGCTTAGTACTGGAAGAGTACTAGAACACTGGCATAGTGGAACTATGACTATGAGAGTTCCAGAACTTTATAGGGCAGTTCCAGAAGCACTTTGCTATATGCACCCTGAAGATGCAAATAAGTATGGTGTAAAACAAGGGGAGCTTTGTTGGGTTGAATCAAGAAGAGGAAAAGTAAAAGCAAGAGTTGAAACAAGAGGAAGAAATAGACCAAGCAGAGGTTTAGTATTTGTTCCTTGGTTTGATGAGAAGGTATTTATAAACAAAGTTTGTTTAGATGCAACTTGTCCACAATCAGGGCAAACTGACTTTAAAAAATGTGCTGTAAAAATTTATAAAGCATAAGGATTAAAGATGAATATAGTTGAAAACTATCAAGAAAATAGAAGAAAATTTATTCTAAAAAGTGCTAGAACTATTGGTCTAGTTGTTCTTGGTAGTTTAACATGGAGTGCATATTTAAGTGAGGTAAAAGCTAGTAATCTAATTCTTAGACCACCAGCAGCTCTAAAAGAGGATGACTTTTTGGCTACTTGTATAAAATGTGGACTTTGTGTTGAGGCATGCCCTTTTGATACACTAAAATTGGCAAAACCAGGGGATAATTTACCTTTGGGAACTCCATATTTTGTACCAAGAGATATTCCTTGTTATATGTGTGTTGATATTCCTTGTGTTCCTATTTGTCCAACAGATGCACTTGATGAAAAACTTGTAAAAGATTCAAATAATGCATTTGAGATAAGACAAATGGAGATGGGAGTTGCCATTGTAGATGTAAAATCTTGTGTAGCTTTTTGGGGAATTCAATGCGATGCTTGCTATAGAGCTTGTCCACTTTTAGGTGAGGCTATAAATATAGTATATGAAAAAAATGAAAGAACAGGTAAACATGCATTTTTAAAACCAGTTGTAGATAGTGATATTTGTACAGGTTGTGGACTTTGTGAAAAAGCTTGTATTACTGAAAAACCAGCAATTTTTGTACTTCCGCGAGAAATTGCACTTGGAAAAGTTGGTGACCACTACATAAAAGGTTGGGATGAATCAGATGAGCAAAGATTAAAAAATGCAACATCAGAAAAGACAAAAACAGACATAAGCAAAGAGAGTGCAATTGACTCATTAAATAAAGGGACACAGGAGTTACTAAATGATTAAAAAATATAGATTTTTAATTGCTAGAAGATTTACACAACTCTCTATTATAGCTTTATATATTTTGGCAAATATTTATGGAATTAACTATTTAATGGGGAATTTAAGTAGCTCTTTGGTTTTAGAAACAATTCCTTTAAGTGATCCGTTTGCAGTTTTACAAATGATTTTTGCAGGAGCAGTTATATCTTTTGATATAGCATTGGGTGCTTTAATTATTTCAATTTTCTACTTTACTCTTGGAGGAAGAGCGTTTTGCTCTTGGGTTTGTCCTGTAAATATAATTACAGATAGTGCAAACTTTTTAAGAAGAGTTTTGAAATTTGATGAAGTTCAAAAAAAACAACCAGCAACTAGAAATTTAAGATATTGGCTAATTTTAATTAGTTTTATAATCTCTTATTTTATGGGCGTTGCAGCTTTTGAGTTGATTTCTCCTGTATCAATGGTTCATAGAGGTTTAATCTTTGGACTTGGATTTGGACTTGCAACAATGATTGTAATATTTTTGTTTGATCTGTTTGTTTTAAAAAATGGTTGGTGTGGACATATTTGTCCTCTTGGTGGATTTTATTCACTAATTGGAAGATTTAGTCTAATAAGGGTTCATCATAATCACAATAGATGTACAAACTGTATGAAGTGTAAGGTTGTATGCCCTGAAATACAAGTTTTACATATGATAAATAAAAGTAGTGAAGCTGTAGTTGATGAGTGTACAAATTGTGGAAGATGTGTAGAAGTGTGCGAAGATGATGCACTAAATTTTGATTTAAGAAAATATATAAAGGAGAAAAAATGAAATTAGTAAAATTTGCTTTAATTTTAATTATTGCAGGAACTTTTACTGCTTGTTTTAATAGTGACAATAGTCAAACTAAATCTCAAGAGAATAAAAGTTTTGGACTAAGAGATGCTGATTTACTTGATGAGACTAAAGTTGTATCAGATGAGACTAAATATTTGACTGATCCAGCAGGAGCAAGTACAAAAATTAAAAGAGCTTTTGAGAATGCTCCACCAATGATTTCTCACGATGTAGAAGGAATGCTTCCAATTACAATTGATAATAATCAATGTATCATGTGCCATGATCCAATGTTAGCTGAGTCTATGGGAGCAACTGCTATTCCAAAATCTCATTTTACTAACTTTAGAGAAGATGTAAATATAGATAAAAAAGGTCAACTTCAAAGAGATGGAAAAATAGTAGAAAATGGTAGTGATATAAAAACTGTTGTAAAACCACTTGATCACCTATCAAATGCTAGATTTAACTGTTCAGCTTGTCACGCTCCTCAGTCTCAAAGTGAAATTGTACCTGAGAATAATTTTGTAACAGAGTTTAGAAGTAGTGATTTAAATGATAAATCAAATCTACTTGATGTAATAGAAGAAGGCGTTAAATAAATATGAATAGAAGAGAGCTTTTTAGCTCTCTTGCTAAACCTTTTAAAAAAGAGCAAGAGAGTATTATTAGACCTCCTTATTATAAAAATAGAGATATTTTTTTCACAAATTGCATAAAATGCTTAGAAAAAAGTTGTAATGAAGCTTGTGAAGAGAATATTATTTATATTTTAGAAGACCAAACTCCTAGTTTAAACTTTTCAAACTCAGGTTGTACATATTGCGATCTTTGTGCAAAAGCTTGCAATATGGAAGTTTTAGATATAAAGTATAAATCAAATATAGATGCAAAAATTCAAATAGATACTAAAACTTGTCTATCTTGGAATCAAACTATGTGCTTTTCATGCAAAGATCCTTGTTTAGAAAATGCAATAAGTTTTGAGGGTATTTTTAAACCTATTATAAATGACAACTGTACAAGTTGTGGATTTTGCATAAAAGTTTGTCCAACTAACTCTATAAAGGTTTTAAATGTTTAAATTTTTTATATTTTTCACTCTTGTTATCTTTTTAAATTCAAAAGAGTTAAAGCCAGAATTTTTTTTAGAAATTGATGGAATGGCAACTGATTTTGTTGTTGAAAAAGAGAGAATATTTATTGCGAGCTCTAAAGGAAAGGTAGATATTTTTGATATAAGCAAAAAAGAGTTTCAAAAATCGATAAAAGTTCCAAATATTAAAGATTTTATGCAAGAGATTATTGAGTCAAAAATTTATAGCGTTGATTTTTTAAATGAAAAAGTATTAATACTATCTCAAGGAGAAAATGGTGGAAGAGATATATTTATTTATGAAAATGGAAAATTAAACAATATTGTAAGTTCAAAAAATAGACTTTTTATTGCAAAAGCAAAATTTTTGGATGATAATCATATTATTTATGCACTTTTATCAAATCAAATATTTTTATATGATATAAAAAACAGTAAAATACTCAAACAGACTCAAGTTTCTCAATCATCTTTTTCAGATTTTACTCTAAGCAGTGATAAAAAAAGTTTTGTTACTACAGATGAAAGTGGTGTAATAACACAATTTGAATCAAAAAGTTTGAAAAAACTAAAAGAGTTTAAAGGTCAAAATGTAGATAGAGTTTTTCAAGTTGATATTAAAAAAGATACTATTTTAGGAACTGGACAAGATAGAAGAGCATCTTTTTATTTTACAAACTCTAAAAAATCTTTTTATAAATCATTTGATTTTTTAGTTTATACAGGAGCTTTAAGTCCTAGTTCTAAACTAGCTTGTATCTTACTTAATGAAAATAATGATGCTGTTGTTTTTGACATAGAATCAAAAGAGGATAAATTTATCTTGACAGAAAATAGAGCAATTTTAACAAAAATTCTATTTTTAAATGAGAATCAAATTGTTATCTCAAGTGATGATTCTAGAATAAATTTTTATAATCTTAATTAAAGGAAGAAAAAATGAATATCTCAAGTATAGTTGTAACAACTTTACCAAAAAATTTAGAAAGTGTGATTGAAAATCTTAAAAAATCAGGTGTTTGCGACTATCATATGCATGATGAGAAAGGAAGAGTTATAATTACAATAGAGGGTGAAAATGTTGAAGATGAACTTAAAAAACTAAAAGTCATTGAAGCAATTCCAAATGTAATAACTGCTGATATGCAGATGAGTTATAGTGAAGAAGAGCTTAGCCGTCATATGCAAGTTTTAGAAAATTCAGATGCAGTTCCACAAGTTTTAAATGATAAAGATATCAATGTTGAAGATATTGTTTATAGAGGCGATTTAAAAAGAAAAGATTTAATAGGTTTTGCAAAAGAGTTTGATAAAAAAGAGCTTTAAATTAAAAAAACTTTTGGAAAAATTTTAAATTTTGGAAGAAAAGTAGCATTAAAATAGCAAACTTTAAGTTTTGTAAGAGTATTATTTCACTGATCAAGAGATTTTACCAAACTTATCTCTCCTTAGTTAAAATGTAGCAATTTTAAGGTAAGGTCTCTTAAAAAGGTCGTTCTATTAAAATCTTAGGTTATGAAAAAGTATTATAGAATTTAAAACCTAAGTATCCAAAAGGGGTCTCTCTCAAGCCCCTTTTTTCTCCAAAGAAATTAAAGAAGATTTATTTTTTAAGAGCAACTCCTAAGCTCTTAAAAAACTGTACATTTTTTATCTTATTTTAAATATGGTTTTAATACCTCAGGAATTTTCACACTTCCATCAGCTTGTTGATAATTTTCCATAATAGCAACCAAAGTTCTTCCAACTGCTAAACTTGAACCATTTAAAGTGTGTGCTAATATATTTTTTTTATCATCTTTGTATCTAATTTTTGCCCTTCTAGCTTGAAAATCTCTTGTATTTGAGATTGATGAGATCTCTCTATATCTATTTTGTCCTGGAAGCCAAACTTCCAAATCTATAGTAACTGCCGCTCCAAAACCTAAATCTCCACTACAAAGTTTAACTTTTTGGTGAGCTAAACCTAAAGAGCTTAATAAATCACTAGCACACTGAACCATCTTTTGAAAAACTTCATCTGATTGCTCTTGTGATGTAATAGCAACCATCTCAACCTTATCAAACTGATGTTGTCTAATCAATCCTCTTGTATCTCGCCCTGCACTTCCTGCCTCTTTTCTAAAACAAGGTGTGTAAGAAGTAAGTAAAAGTGGTAGTTCACTTTTATCAATAATTTCATCATTATATAAATTTGTAAGACTAACCTCAGCAGTTGGAATTAAATATAGATCTTCACCCTCTATTTTGAATAAATCTTCTTCAAATTTTGGAAGCTGTCCAGTTCCTATAAGCATATTTGAATTTACCATAAATGGAACATACCACTCATTAAATCCCCTTGCTCTATTAAAATCAAGCATATAGTTTATTAAAGCTCTCTCAAGTCTAGCACCATCACCTTTTAAGGCTGTAAATCTTGATTTTGCTAGTTTTACACCTCTTTGAAAATCCAACCAATCACATGATAAATCCCAATGCTCTTTTGGCTCAAAACCGAAGCTTGGTCTCTCTCCAACTACTTCTAAAATAACATTTTCATTCTCATCAACTCCAAAAGGAACATCCTCATCAGGAAAATTTGGAACTGTTAAAGCAAGTGCAGATAACTCATCCTCTAAAACTCTAACTTCATCTTCAAGCTCTTGTTTTTTTAACTTTAAACTATTTATCTCTTCTTGAAGTTTTGTAGTATCAAGATTCTCTTTTTTATATCTTGGAAACTCTTTTGACAAAACATTTTGTTTTGCTGTTGTCTCTTCTTGCTCTTGTCTTTTTATCTTTGTTTTCTGTGCTAAAACTTTAAGAGATTCTAAAATATCTTTAGAAACTCCTTTTTTCTCTAAAAGTTGGCTACTTTTTTCAAAATCATTTTGTAATAGTTTTATATCAATCATATAGGCTCTTTTTTAAATTTTTGGGCAATTATATCCAAGTTTAATAAAAAAAAGCTACCATTCAAACTGAAAAGTTGTGTGAACTATTTTAAATTTCTCTTTTAAATTATGATTTATATTTTTCAAAATTTCTTCATAATTTTCTAAATCTTTTTTATCAATTTTAACATGTGCGGTCATATTATACATATCTTGAGTTATCTCCCAGATATGAATATCGTGTAGTTCTACTACTTTATCATTTTTTTCAATAAAATTTTTAACTCTATTTATATCAACAGGTGATGCTTCAAGTAGTGTATTTATAGAACTTTTAAGAATATCAATAGCCCACTTTAAAATCACAAATGCAACTAAAATTGCTAAAATAATATCTACAAAATACCAAGATGTATAATAAATAACTATATATCCAATAATTATTGCAACAGAAGATAAAGCATCGCTTAACATATGAATAAATGCAGATTTTAAATTTATATTATCTCTATCACCTTGCATTAAAATAACACCAGTAATAATATTTACAACAAGTCCGATAACTGCAACTATCATAGCCATTTTAATATCAATAATCTGAGGATTAATAAATCTTTCATAAGCTTCATAAACTATCCAAACTATTGATAAAACTATTGTTATACCATTTACAAAAGCCGCTAGTACCTCTATTCTATAGTATCCAAATGTTTTAGATATAGGTGCAATTTTACTAGCAATAATTATTGCTACAAGTGATATAATCAAAGCAAAAGAGTGTGTAAACATATGAATTGCATCTGAAATTAGTGCTAAAGAGTTTGATAAAACTCCATAAAAAAACTCTGCAAACATTGTTACAATAGTAATCAATAAAGCAATTTTTAGCACTTTTTTATCTGCTGTTCTATGATTATGAGAGTGCGAGTGTTCGTGATGATGTCCACTACAACTACCATGATTTTCAGATGTGTGTTTATGATGATGATTATCCTCTTTATTTAAAAAAGGCTTATGTTCGCTTAAACCAAATTTACAATTTTCCATTTTATTTCTCCTATTTTCCATATACTTTAATAATCTCTAGTAAATTATCAATTTGTGCAACCGCTTCTGCATTGCTTCCGTTTTTGATATTTTCTATCATATGTCCTTTTGCAAAGTGTTCAATATATGAGTTTGTCATACCACTTACTGCACCTTTTATAGCTGTTAATTGTCTTATAATCTCATATGGATCCTCTTCTAATTTAAAATTTTCATCATTAAATTTGTTTTTTAAAGAGTGTATTTGTCCATATATTCGACTTATTCTATTTTGTAACTTTTTTCTTTCTACATCGCAACAATATGCCATTTTAATCCTTTTTAATATTTATACTATAGGGGGGTATAGTATATTATTTAAACTTAAAAGAATTTTATATGATAAATATTTATTTACTTTTGACTAACAAACTATAAAGTAAGTTACTTAGTCAAAGAGTAGTAGTAACTTCTACTTTTCATAACATCTTTTGGACGAACACCAAAAAAGTGGATAAAAGCATTAGTAAAACTTTGTTGATATTTATATCCAACAAAGTTTGCAATTTCCAAAATAGAAAATTCACTACTTTCAAGTAAAGCTTTTGCATAAATCATCTTATGCTCAAGAATCATTTTTCCAACAGTAGTATTAAAAAGTTTTTTAAATCCAAATTTTAGTTTAAATTCATTTATTGCTACTTTCCTAGCAAGTGTTGATAAGTCAGGAAAATCATGTGTTAAAAGAATAATATCTCTTGCTTTATATAAAGCTTGTATATCTTCATTTGAAAGTTTTATTTTTTCGCAATTAAACTCTTTTTTACAAAAACATTTCTCAAACTCTTTAAATTGATTATAAATTATTTCTAATACTTTACTTTGTAGATAGATATTATGTAATTCATTTGTAAAAGGTGAATTAAAAAGTTCATTTGCTAATTTTATATTAAGAGAGTTATCTACTCTATGTATAAAAGAGGAAGAAGTTTTTATCCTATCAAGTAAATACGAATAAGTTGATAATTGCTTTTCTAAAAAGTCATTCTTTATAGATATTGCAAGCCCTTTAGAAAAAGAGTTTTTATCTAATGCTGTTATAGAATCAGCTTCATCTATATATTTTATATAAGTATCATTTTTTTTAAAAATTTCTATTTTATCATCAGTATTTGACTGATATTGAACTTTTCCATCAAGTATTATATTTATAAATAAACTGTCAACTTTCAAATTTGTTTGTATCGAAAAATCTTTATTTGCTTGAGCATGAGTTTTAAATAAATATATATCATCACTTACTATCTCTTTTTTACAATTCATATAACCAAAATTATCTGGAAAAGTTAAACTAAGCTTTTTATTTGAGAAAGAAGTAATAAATTCACTCACATCTCCTATTATAAAATTATGAGACATTTTCATCCTTTTATATTAAAAAAAAATCCATATATATTAAATTTACTATTGAAGTCAATAATAGCTATCATTATAATTCAGACTTATTTAAACTTTGATGAAAAGGAAATAAAATGCTAAGCAAGAAAATGTTGTTTTTATCTTTAATTGCAAGTTCTCTATTATTTGCATATGAAACAACTAAAATTGAAAAAATAACAGTTAGTGCAAATAAAATGGAAGAAAATATACAAGATGTTCCACAAAGTATAACTGTGATTGATGAAGAGACAATAGAACAAAAAGGAATTAAAACTATTCAGGATGTAATAAAAGAGGTTCCAAATATGAATGGACAAAATGGACTTAGTGGAGGCACGAGTTCATTTAGAGGTTTAAATGCTTCTATGTTTACAAATAATAATCCTGTTGTTATTTATGTAGATGGAATTCCATATTATGATAGATTTGACTATGACCCAAGTTTAGTAGATGCTGAACAAATAGAAGTTTTAAGAGGACCTCAAGGAACACTTTATGGAAAAGACGCAATTGGTGCGGTTATAAATATAACTACAAAATCACCTACAAATGAGTGGCATGGAAGCATAGGGGCAGAGTATGGAAATGATAATACTTTTAATACAAAACTAAATACAAGTGGAGCCATAATAAATAATAAATTATTTGCTGGAATAAATGGTTCTTTTTATCATACAGATGGCTGGATAGAAAACCACTATGCTGGTATAGATAAAGATGCAAATAAAAAAAATAATAGAAAAACAAGTGGTTTTTTACTTTATAAACCAACAGATAATTTATCTGCAAAATTAACTATTGCAAACAATTATAGTCAAAAAAACTTTTTTGATGGGATGACTACTGATGGTACAATAGCAATTAATAATTTATCAAGAGATAATGCAAAAAATGCAAATTTTGATGTACCAACAATAGAAAAATCAAAGGTAAATTCTCAAGTTTTAAATTTAACTTATGAACTTGAAAAAGTTAAATTTGATTCAACAACAACTCATAAAAAAGCTGATATTGATGGAGATTATGATTCAGATTATATTTCTCAAACTGCTTCTGATGGTTTAAATCAATATAACTATACAGATTTAGAAACTTATACGCAAGAGTTTAAATTATCTAGTAAAAATCAAGATATAAAATGGGTAACTGGACTATATTTTGATAAAGAAGATAGACAACAAGGTCCTTATGGTCAAGATATGAGTTATATGGGTGGAGTTTATAGTGCAAATGTAAATTCTGATGCAAATAATAAAACACATGCTGTTTTTGGACAAGTTATGATTCCTTTTTTAGAAGATTTTGAATTAACTTTAGGAGGAAGATACCAAAAAATTAAAAAAGATATAAATGGAATTGCAACTACTACTTGGAATGGTTCTCCAATGGGAACAAATGGTTCATTTGGAAAATGGGAAAAAACTTGGAATACTTTTTTACCAAAAGCTGCTCTTTCATATAAAATAAATGATAATTTAACAACTTATGCCTCAATATCAAAAGGGTATATGCCAGGTGGATTTAACTATTTTGTAAATGATTTAAATAATAAAGAAGCTAATATGTTTGATCCTCAAACTTCAATAAATTATGAAATTGGAACGAAATATATAGGAGATAGTTTTGCTTTAAACACAGCTATTTTTCGAATGGACATAGAAGATATTCATATTTATAAAACTGTAGGTGTAAATTTTATAACAGATAATGCAAAAAAAGCTCATACACAAGGAGTAGAGTTTGATGGAACATACTTTTTAACTGAGAATTTGAGTATTTCAGGAAGCTTAGGATTAATTCAAGCCAAATATGATGATTATGATAATGGAAATAGAAAATATAATGGAGAAAAGATAGAAAATACTCCTTCTTATACAGCAAGTTTAGGAGTTTCATATTTAGCTGATAGTGGACTTTATGGAAGAGTAGATTTTAATGCTAGAGGAAAAACTAATTATTTCGATGGAGCAAATGAAAAAATGGTTGAAGCTGATGGAGCAATAATTTCAAATGCCAAAATTGGATATAAACTAAAAAATTTGGATATTTATAGTTATATAACGAATATTACAGATGAAGAGTATGTGACATTTTACCAATCAAAGCAAGGTTTAGCTATGGCTGGCTTTAATGAACCAAGAAGATTTGGTGTAGGTGCCATTTATAAATTCTAAAATTGACTCAATAAAAAACTTTAACATAAAAATAGATATTAATATAAACAATTAGTATCTATTTTTTTATTTAAAATTATTAGGAAAATATATGAATAAACAAACAAATAAAAAGAGCTTATGGTCTATCATAGCCCCTGTTAATAGTTATATAAGATTAGCGATGGTGATTTCTGCTCTTAGTGGGATATTATCAGTTATAGGACTTGTCTTTTTAGCTTATGTTATAGGACTTATTATGGGTGGAACTATCAATTTATTTGGTTTTAAACTTGGATTTCAAGAAGCATTGATACTTTTAGCTTCCATCACAATTCTTTCGTTTTTAACCAAATTTTACTCTTTTGTGATTTCTCATTTGGGTGCTTTTAAGCTGGAACAAACTTTAAGAACAGAGATTACTACTCATTTAGCTCAAATTCCCTTAGGGCATATTATTACTCTTGGAACGGGTGCTATTAAAAAAGTTCTTCTTGATGATGTGAAAAATCTTCATGCTTTTGTAGCAGATACTACACCTATGCTTGCTAAGGCAATTGTAGCTCCACTTGCTTCGATGATTGCACTTTTTGTGATTGATTATCGTTTGGGACTAGTTGCTATTGCTATTTTATTAGTGGGTGCTGTGCTTATGCGTTCTGTGATGAAAGATTCTGTGATGCATAGGGAAAACTATGAGCAAAGTCAAGGTGAAATAAACAAAGCTGTTATTGAATTTGTCCAAGCGATGCCAGTGGTACGAACTTTTGATGATGGAACAACTTCTTTTAAAAGATATAATGATGCTTTGGCAAAATATAGAATAAATCTTAAAGCTTGGTTTGAAGCAACTAGTACCCCTGCAAAAATAGCTATGACTGTTCTTAGTCCAATGCCCACACTTCTTGCAGTTACTATAACAGGACTCTTTTTTTTAATAGATGGGAGCTTGTCATTTTCACCATTTATTGCAGCACTACTTGTAAGTACAGGGATGGCTGATGCACTAATGCCACTAATGTGGATGAGTAATTTTGTTAAAAAGTCAAGTGCAGCAGCTATAAGAATACAAGAAATTATGGATATACCAGTTCTTAATATCTCAAAGGCACATAAAAAGATAGAAGCTACTGATATAGTGTTTGAGAATGTTGATTTTAAATATAACGAAAAAGACAACTATACCCTAAAAAATATCAATTTTGAAGTCAAAGCAAATACTGTTACTGCACTTGTAGGACCAAGTGGAGCTGGGAAAAGTACAGTGGCAAAACTGATACCAAGATTTTGGGATGTGACAAATGGAAGTATCAAAATAGGTGGTGTAGATATCAAAGATGCTGATTCACAAAGCTTGATGGATACGGTTTCATTTGTATTTCAAGATACTTTTTTGTTTAATGATACTTTATCAAACAATATAAAAATGGCAAATTCAACAGCAACAGATGAAGATATGATAGAAGCTTGTAAAGCAGCTCAAATTCACGATTTTATTCTAAGTTTGCCTGATGCTTATGAAACAATGGCTGGAGATAGAGGAGCAAATCTTTCAGGTGGACAAAAACAAAGAATCACTATTGCAAGAGCTATTCTAAGAAATACTCCTATTATAGTACTTGATGAAGCTACAGCATTTGCAGACCCAGAAAATGAAGAAGAGATTATTAAAGCTTTAGCAAATTTGATGAAAAATAAAACAGTTATAGTAATAGCACACAGACTTTCAACTATTAAAGATGTGGATCAAATATTAGTATTTGATAATGCAGAAGTTAAAGAAAAAGGAAAACACGAAGAACTTTTAGCAATACAAGACGGTATTTATGCAAAACTTTGGAGCAATTATGAAAAAGCACAAAATTGGGATATTCATCATATAGGAGGTGTAAAATGAGAAAAAATCAATTTGCCTCTATGTACACAATCTACAAATTAAGTGTTGAATTAGCAGGTGAGTACAGCAGTGGCTTTAAAAAAAGTTTAATTTATTTTACTTTGGCATTTGTCGCTCAAGGTCTAGCTTTTGGTATGTTTTATCCACTACTCTTAGCAATGTTTGCAGATACTCCTATCATGTCTGATATCCTCTTTTATCTTGGTTTGATGGTGCTTTTTAGCATCTTCTCTTTTTGGGCAAAATGGAAAGGGCATGATTTTGATTATAATGGGAAAATTGTAGATGTTACTCATGAACTTAGAACAAAACTTGGAAAGGCTCTAAGAGAGATGCCCTTAGAAAAACTTGCTACTTATAAAACAGGAGAACTTAACTCTACTTTTTCAAGCAATGTAGATGAATCGGTACTCCATATGGGAATGGTAGCTTCGATGTTTTTGCAAATTGTAGTTGTACCTTTTACTATTATCGTAGTTACCTTTTTTGTGGATTGGCGACTTGCACTTCTTATGCTTGCAATGCTTCCTTTAGCACTTCCACTGTATAGTTGGAAAAGAAAAGGTTCGCACGAAGAAAAAAGTGAATATAACCAAGCTAATGGGATATTAGAATCAGATTTTGTAGAGTATATCCAAGGCTTACCAGTACTAAAAGCTGTAAATAAAGTAGGAATAAATGCTAAAAAATTACAAGATTCGATAGCTTATGTTAAAGAGGTACAAAAAGAAGGACTTTATAAAGGACAAATACCATTTGTACTTATGGGAGTTTTGATAGAAGTAACTTTGTTAGCAATCGTATTTATCGGAGCATTTTTTGTTCTTGATAATACCTTGTCGTTTATCACTCTAACTGCTGCTGTAATTGTTGTATCACGACTTACAGAACCTTTGTCGATTTTTTTAGGGGTTGTATCGGTATTTGATTTGATGAATTCAGCATTTAAAAGAATCAAATCTATATTTTCAATTGAGTCATTGAAAGTTTATGAACCAAAAATTAAAGCTAATGATTTCGATATAACTTTCGAAAATGTAAGTTTTTCATATCAAAACCAACCAACAAAAGCACTACAAAATGTAAGCTTTTTTATACCAAATAAAACAATGACAGCACTTGTAGGACACTCTGGTTGCGGGAAAACAACTATTACTAAAATGATTATGAGATATGCTGATCCACAAAGTGGAAATATCAAAATCGGTGGAGTAAATATCAAAAATATGACGCCTGAAGATTTGATGAAAAATATTTCAGTTGTTTTTCAAGATGTCTATTTATTTGATGATACCATTATAAACAATATCCGTATGGCAAATCCAAAGGCTACAGATAAAGAGGTTGAAGATGCGGCAAATAGTGCCTATTGCCATGAATTTATCACAAGACTACCCAACGGATATAATACAAAAATAGGCGATATTGGAGGAAGTTTGAGTGGAGGGGAACGACAAAGAATCTCTATAGCAAGAGCTATACTTAAAAATGCTCCGATTGTAATCCTTGATGAACCAACAGCTGCCCTTGATACGCAAAGTGAAGTTGCAGTTCAAAGTGCTATAGATAAGCTTGTGGAAAATAAAACTGTTATTGTAATAGCTCATAGACTATCAACAATTGCAGGAGCTGATACTATTCTTGTAGTTGATAAGGGTAAAATCATAGAAAAAGGTACACATGATGAATTGGTAAAAGAAAAAGGTAAATATTTTAATATGTGGCAAGCACAACAAAGGGTTAAAGATTGGAATATAAATACATAAATGTTCGTGTTTAACTACTCAATCTATTTTATTATTAGCTAGTTTATATGTTACTCAGTATGTAGGATTCTCTTTTTTTTCAGTTGCAATTATTGCAATTTGGAGAAAAAGTGGGATGCTCCTTGAACAATTGGGATTTTTTTCTTTGATTAGTTTGGTTTGGGTAATAAAATTTTTATGGGCACCTTGGGTAGATAGATATGTTACCAGACATCAGGGAAATTATTCTAGTTTTCTTAAAATGGTTCAATTTTTATTAATAGTTTCAATTATTTTTACCTCTTTTTTTGATGTAATGGAAGATAAATTAATCATAATCATGGTTTTGATTTTAGTGGGACTTTTAGCAGCTACTCAAGATATAGCAGCTGAGGATTTAGCCTTTAAACTTTTAACAAAAAGTGAAAGAGGATTAGGTGGAACACTTAAAAGCTCGGGAGGAATAATTGGAAATATTTTAGGAGTTGGAGCAGCTTTAGCTATTTATGAGTATTTTGGTTGGAGTGTAACTGTTTTACTTTTAGCATTTATTACAACTATTACTTTTATTCAATTATTGCTTTATAAAGAATCAAAATGTGTAGTTGAACATACTATTCATGATATATCATGGAAACTTTTTTTTCAATTTTGGAATAAAAAAGGGCGAGTTTTACTACTTATTTTATTAATTCTTTATCCAATAGGAATGTGTATTTCTTATGCTTTATTAAGTCCTATATTGGTTGATATAGGATATGGCTTAGATAAAATTGGCTTTATAAATGGAGTTGTTGGAAGTATTTTAGGAATTATTGCTTCTATAATTAGTGGATATTTACTAAAAATATTTTCAAGAAAAACTATGCTTATTGGAATTAGTATTTTTGAATGTTTAGGATTTTTAACTCTATTATTTTTAGTTAATGGATATACAAATATTTTATTTGCTTCTTTATCTATGAGCATTATTTTTATAAGTTACAGTGCTTCTATGCCAATTATTCATGCTTTGATGATGGATCAATTATCAACAAAATCTCCAACTACAGAATATGCTTTGCAATTTTTTCCCTTTATGTTAATGGGAATTCTAGCTAGTGCTTTTGGAGTATCTTTATCAGGAACTTTTGGTTATAGCACTATGATTATAGTTGCTTCTTTATTTTCATTTATTTCAATGATGTATGTATTATTATTTTTTAAAGGAATTGAATATGAAAGAGATTAAACCTTTGATGCTTGTAAATATACTATGTGCAACGGCTGGTATGGCTTTTATGCCAGTGGTTGGACCAATAGTTAGAAATCTAGGGTTGCAAGAGTGGCATGCAGGATTTACGGTAACTTTTGGAGCGATTGCTTGGGTATTTTTTGCACGATTCTGGGGTAAAAAAAGTGATCAAATAGGAAGAAAACCTGTATTAATAATAGGTGTTTTAGGTATAGCTATCTCTTATTTGGTATTAGCAATTTTTGTAGATTTTGCCTTAGAAAATCCTCCTTTGATTATTATATCTTTGCTTATTCTTATTTTAACAAGAGGAGCTATTAGTATATTTTATTCTGCTATTTCACCTGTTTCTGCTGCATTTGTAGCTGATAAAGTAGAACCTAAACAAAGATCAAACTATATGGCAAAACTAGGAGCAGTAAATGGTATGGGAATGATTTTTGGTCCTATTGCAGGTGGAGCATTAGCTATTTATGGTCTTGAAGCACCACTTTATACTTTTGCGATATTGCCTTTTATAGCTGCTATTGTTTTATATTTTAGTATTGAAAGGGCTCCAAAGATACATATCGAAAAAGAGATTGAAACAAAGTTTTTTGATAAAAGACTTTTTATTCCTATATTTTCCACTTTTCTAACGATGTTTGCTTTTATGACTATCAATTCTTGTTTGGGATTTTTCGCACTTGATATTTTTAGATTAGATGATTTAGAAGCTGCAAAAGTTACAGGATATATTTTGGGAAGTATAGGTTTTACACTTATATTAGCTCAAATAATTGTCACAAAAATAACAACAATTACTCCTAAAACTTTTATGAAATTAGGAACTATCCTTTCTGCTCTTGGCATGATAGGGATGGCATATTCTTTAGATGTTTGGAGTTCTTTATTATTTTCTTCATTTTTTGGTTTTGGAATGGGCTTTTTGTTTCCTTCTATTATGTCAATTACTGCAAACTCTGTAGAAGCTCATGAACAAGGATATGCAGCAGGAACTGTTTCATCAGCTAAAGGTGTAGGAATGATTTTTGGTCCATTGGTAAGCACTAGCTTGTATGGATTTTCTAGTTCACTTCCTTTTGTATTTAGTGGTTTATTATTTTTTATATTATTAATATTAATTTATGGGAAATTAGATGTTTGAAATTTTAATATTATCATTGGCATTATCTATGGATGCCTTTGCAGTTTCAATTGGACTTGGCATAAAAGAGAATCAAAATATAAAAGTTTTAGCTATAAAAGCTGCTTTATTTTTTGGAATATTCCAAGCTTTTATGCCATTTATTGGTTATATAGGAGGTATTGGCTTGCAAGAATATATTTATGGATTTGATAAAATAATTGCTTTTGCTTTATTACTTTTAATTGGAGCAAAAATGATATTCGAAGCTGTAAATGAAAATGTAGAAGAAAAGATAAGTCAAATCACAAATAAAATTTTATTAACTTTAGCGATTGCAACAAGTCTTGATGCTATGGCTGCTGGATATAGTCTTCACTTATTTAATCTAAATATCTATTTATCACTATTTGTTATTGGATTTACAACATTTATTATTAGTTATATTGGAGTTTTTGTTGGAAGCCGTGGTGGTGAAAAATATGAAAACAAAGCTGAAATTTTAGGTGGGATTGTTTTAATATTAATAGGTCTTAAAATTTTACTTTTTTAAAATATCTTTAGGTCGTATTTTAAACTCTTTATAAAAAGCATTAGTGAAATTATTTGCAAACTTATAACCAACTTGCAAAGCTATTTCATTGATGTTGTATTCACCTCTTTCAAGCATATTTTTTGCAAGGTTCATTTTATGAGATACTAAAAGTTGATAAGGAGAAGTTTTATAAATCTGTTTAAAACCTCTTTTCAATTTTACCTCACTTAAATGAACCATTTTAGCAAGAGTAACAATCGACGGAGGATTTTGCAAGTTATTCAATAATATCTCTTTTGGTTCTATTTTCATTATTTGCTTTGTATTTTATAGAAGAAAATGATGAAATAATATATGTAGAAAAAATCTCTTCAAAAAATATAATCACTTTTTTCAAACAAAAAGATATTGGTATTTGGATTTTTATTTTAAGTTTTTATTTTGTCTCAATAAGTGCTCTTTGGGTATTTATGAAACCATATTTGATTCACAAAGGTGTAAAACCAGATGATGTAGCTATTTGGGTTGGAATTTATGGAAGTTTTATAGCTATTTTAGGAGGAGCTTTAAGTAACTATATTGGGAAAAAGTTTTCAAAAAAAAGTCTACTTATTATTTTTATGTTTTTTAATATTTTTAGTACAATCCTTTTGATTTTTATTGAACAATATAATCTAACATTTTATTATCTAATCATAAGTGTTACTTTTATAGCTTTAGCTATTGCTTTATCATCAGCTATAATTTTTTCTATGATTATGGATTATTCAAGAAAAAAATCACGAGCTATTGATTATTCAGTTCAATCAAGTATTTTTTCATTTACTAGAATAATTTCTGCTGTAATTGCAGGAATAATTGTTTCAAATTTTGGTTTTGACAAAATGTTTATTTTTGAACTATTTTGTTTAGTTTTAGTCACTTTTGTTATCTATAAAATATATTAAATTTTAATTAAGTTAGATTAAAAAACGATTCTTAAATCTCATAAGGTGCAACTAAGTTGCAAAAAAGTATTATTCCAATTTGCAACTTAGTTGCAATAATATTTACATATAAAAGGAATATAATGAAATCTAATATTAAAGCTACAATAACTCTATCGTTTTTATTAGCTCCTTATTTAACTTTTGCACAAAATATCGCTTTGCAAAAAGTTACAATAGAGGAGAAAAAAGAGATAGAGACCAACACTATGCAAATAAATATGCAACAAGTTGAACAAAGTCAAGCAAACTCTTTTAAAGAGATACTAAACAACAACTCCTCTATTGAGATTGGTGGTGGTGCTATAAATGTACAAAGAGTCTATTTAAGAGGAATTGAAAGCTCTAATTTAAACATATCACTAGATGGTGCAAAACAGGGTAAAAATATGTTTCAACACAGAAGCAATGAGCTTGGAATAAATCCTGATTTACTAAAAGTTGTGGATATAAAAACATCAAATGATGCTTCAAAAAGTCAAGCTCTTGGTGGAAGTATACAGATGAGTACAAAAGATGCACAAGATTTTGTAAAAGGTGATAAAAAAAGTGGTGCAATTTTAAAAACAGGATATAACACAAATGCAAATCAAAAATATGGGAGTCTTATAGCATACTCTGTTTTTGAGAATAATTTGGGAGCTTATGTTAGTGTTAGTGGATTAAATAGTGATGATTATAAAGATGCCAATAAAAATAAAGAGATAGCAACAGCCTATAAAGATAGAGATTATCTATTTAAGCTTAGTTTATTAGATTCAAATAATCATGATTTAAGATTAACTATAAATCAAAATGAGAATAGTGGTAATACAAGATGGAGAGGAACAGAGTATAGACCAAAACCTGAAGAGCTTGAAAAAATAGTTTCAACTACTACAAATTACACTTTAAATCACACATATAATCCAAACAATTTAGTAAATTTAAATACAAATTTAAATCTTACAGATATAAGTTTAAAAAGAGAAGAGCCAAAAAATAATTTAAACATTAGATTAGATGGAACAAGAGAGTATGAAAATAGAAATATTGGATTAAAAGTTCAAAATCACTTTGATTTTGATATATCTTCAACAACAAATAGAGTATCTATTGGAGCTGATTATCAAAAAGAGCATGGAAAAGGTAGTTTTGAACCACATAATTTAGATAAAGCTGTTACAAAATACTCTAATTTAGATTCAGAAAACAAAGCTTTATTTTTTCAAAATAGAACTACAATTGGCTCTTTAGGGTTTGATTATGGTTTAAGATATGACTACTATACTTTTGAAACTGGACTTGGAAAACAAAATGATGATACATTTTCTCCAAATATTGGTCTTGATTATGAAGCTACACAAAACTCTTTGATTTATGCAAACTATGGAAAAGCTAGTAGAATGAGTAGTATAATTCCATTTACATGGGCACTAAACACAAAAATTGGTTCAACTTACTCAAAAGATTTAAAAGCTGAAAAATCAAATAGATATGAACTTGGTTATAAATATAGTAAAAAAGATACTTTTTTAAGTGATGATTATCTATCTTTTAATGCAAATATTTTTCAAACAAATATTAAAGATTTAATTGTATCAGGTGCAATTGGTGGTGGAAGTGGAGAAGGTGGAAGAACTTTAGAGGATATTTATAATAGAGATGATGAGTTTAAATCAAAAGGTTTTGAGCTGAAACTTATATACAACTACGATATTTTTTCAACATCATTTGCTTATACACAAATTGATACCAATGCAAAAAATATGGATACAAATGGAACAATTTATAATGAAGATCAAAATATAAGAAGAGTTGGTGGATACGATAGCAAAAAATTTGTTTTTAATGGTGGGGTTGAAATAATAGAGAATTTAAATATTAACTATATTTTAAATGCAGTTGCCAAAACTGATGTTTTAGATAGCAATAATAATGAGATAAGAAGAGCTGGTTATACAACTCATGATATAAATTTAGAGTATAAATTAAAAGATTGGACTCTATTCTTTGCTATTAATAACTTAACAAATAAACAATACGCAAAAGCGACAACAATATCTACAAAAAATCAAGCAGATGTTTATAGATATGAGATGGGAAGAGATTATAGATTTGCTCTTAAATATGAGTTTTAAATTGTTTGAGACATATAAGAGGTCAATTTATTTGCCTCTTTAATTTTATCATTTAAATAATTTTTATCATTTGTATCTTCGGATAATTAAGCAATATTTTCATTTATAATCAATGCCATTTGTTTAAATTCATCATTACTTGAAAGTTCTATTTTATTTACTTTTGTTTTTTTATCATTTAAATATTTAAAAATACTTCAAGTTTTACCTCTTTTGTCTGCACAATTGCATCTGTATATGCAACCGTAGAGTTATTTAATATAGTTTTATACCCTAAAATAAAAATTGTATCTATAAAAAATAGCAAAAAAATCGATTTATCTAAAAAGTAACAAAGGAACCTTTGATTTTAAAATCATATTTGTTGTAAAACTTCCAAAAATTGCACTTCTAAATCTATTATGGCTATATGCTCCCATAGCTATAATATCAGCGTTTATGCTTTGTTGATAATTTAAAATAGCTTCTAATTTATCTCCCCTTAAAGATAATATTTCAGAATCTATATTTGCATTTTTGAATATCAAACTAGCTTCATTTAAAACTCTATTTGAATCATTTTTATCACTATTTACATTTACAATATATCTTTTTGTATTTGGAAATA